>Ga0255775_1002277_pt1 | contig 16747 bp, 18 predicted proteins | sample 011ome_26_FD_179973 | JGI IMG/M metagenome (GOLD analysis project Ga0255775, IMG submission 179973) | Coastal salt marsh microbial communities from the Groves Creek Marsh, Skidaway Island, Georgia - 011511BT metaG (version 2) | ecosystem: Environmental > Aquatic > Marine > Intertidal zone > Salt...
CCTGCCAGAAAAAACCCCAAACCAATGGTAAACAGCAATCCGGCAAGAACCCCAATCACAATCGCGAATCCCTTTGGCGAAAGCGACCGGTGCGGCCAGATGGTTAGCCGTTCAAGCGGCTGTGATTCGGTTTGGTTCTCACTCATTGTATAAGAAGATGGTGATATTGGGTCGCGCCGTCAAGATTGGGCAGGGCATTCGCGAGAGGATTGCTTTTTGCCAAAATGATGTTTAGGCCTTGATAGGCAGTCCAATAACCAGATTTGCTTTGATATTTTAAGGAACGAGATGGGCAATATTTATAAAATTTGTGATGCTGATTTATGGGATTCGGCGGAAAAATTAGGCCGGTTTACCGGCGCGGAAATTGATCTGAAGGATGGCTTTATCCATTTTTCGACTGCTGATCAATTGGCTGAGACCTTGCGGCTGCATTTTGCCGGACGTGACGGATTGCGCCTGATTACCGTTGATGCCAGCCTTTTGGATATTCAATGGGAACCAGCCAGAAGTGGCGATCTGTTTCCGCATCTTTACGCTGATTTGCCCTTATCGGCGGTTCGCACGGTTGACCCGTTGCCTCTTGGCAGTGACGGGCTGCATCAATTGCCAAGCCAGCTTTGAATTGATTTGATACGAGCGACCTTGGTTGCGTCTGCCAGCGGTTCGGCCTTGCCATATCCCCAAATCGGTTGTGGCCACGCAGTATCACCGATATGCCGTGCAACGATGTGAAAATGCAATTGCGGCACCATATTGCCAATGGCCGCACTGTTGATCTTGTCAGCATCGCAATGTGCTTGCAGCGCCCTGCCAAGGCGCCGCGTCAGTTTCCACAGAGATTCAGCAGTTTTTTCATCAAGATCATGAAGTTCGGTTGCGGTGGTTTCCGGCACGACCAGCAGCCAGAAAAAACGCGCATCATCAACTAACCTGACCTGCAATGACCCCACCTTTGCCGCCAAAATACTGTCCTTGGCAAGGGTGGGGTACAAGGTAAAAGCCATGTGGCTTGCCTATCCAGCGACAATTTTGGCAATACCAGTGCCGCAAGTGACGGTATCGGCTTTGCCGCCAAGATCGCCAGTACGCAATTCTGGTGTTGAAAGGGCGGTGTCGATGGCATCGGTGATGCATTTGGCTGCCTCGGCAAACCCAAGATGTTCAAGCATCATGGCACCCGCCCATATTTGGCCAACCGGATTGGCAATGCCCTTGCCAGCAATATCAGGTGCCGAGCCGTGAACTGGCTCAAACAATGACGGGAATAGCCGCTCGGGGTTGATATTGCCCGATGGGGCAACGCCAATGGTGCCGGTACAGGCGGGACCCAGATCCGACAAGATATCGCCAAACAGATTAGAGGCCACGACAACATCAAACCAATCGGGATGAAGCACGAAGTTGGCGGTCAAAATGTCGATATGATATTTATCCCAGCTAACATCACCATAAGATTTTGCAACCTCTTCAACGCGTTCATCCCAATAGGGCATTGTAATCGAAATACCATTTGATTTGGTTGCCGATGTCAGATGCTTGCGGGGGCGACTTTGTGCCAGATCAAAGGCGAATTTCAATACGCGATCAACCCCAATACGGGTCATAACGCTTTGCTGGGTTACAAATTCGCGGTCAGTGTCGGGGAACATACGTCCACCAACCGATGAATATTCACCCTCGGTGTTTTCGCGGACAATCATCATATCGACATCACCGGGGCCGCGATTGGCCAAAGGTGACGGCACGCCGGGCAATAGCTTGACCGGCCGCAAATTGACATATTGATCAAATTCGCGTCGGAACAGGATGAGTGATCCCCATAAAGAGACATGGTCGGGGATACCGTCAGGCCAGCCAACAGCGCCAAAATAGATCGCATCATGATTGCCGACTTGCGCTTTCCAATCATCAGGCATCATTTGCCCATGCTTGGCATAGTAATCATAGCTGGCGAAATCAAAATGATCGAAATTCAGATTGATATCGAATCGCTCCATCGCGGCCTGCAATACGCGAAGCCCCTCGGGAATGACTTCTTTACCAATCCCATCACCGGGGATAACTGCAATATTTAATCTGTTCTTCGCCATGATTGTTTCCATTTGAGTGAGTTATGCCAATGATTGGCCGAAAATAAGTCTCCAGAATGGTCGCTTACCGGTCAGTCTACAAGATGTTTTTCGCTAAAATTGATTGGCTTTGACATCAAAACGGCATCGGGAATTGACGGTAGGCAATGGCAATATCTTCCATAACCGCCGTCCCTAGCGTTATATCAGCCGCACCCAATGCAATATCAAGCTGGTCAAGATTGGTTGCGCCAAAAATCGCCGAGGTCATAAACGGACGTGTCATCGCCCAAGCCAGCGCCATTTGTGCGAGGTTTAAATCATGTTTGGCCGCAATAGTCATATAGGCATCAAGCGCTGGCCACATCGTGTCACAAACACGCCCGCCAAGATTGGCAACATGGCTTCGCCGAGACCCGTCAGGTGTGATATCGCCTTGATATTTTCCGGTTAATAATCCCGCGGCAAGCGGTGAAAATGCCAGTAACCCCACTTTTTCATGATGCGCCACCTCAGCCATATCAAGATCAAAATGACGGCAAAGCAGGCTATATTCATTCTGGACGCTAACCATGCGGGGCAGGCCTTGGGTGGCGGCAATCGACAGCCACCGCATCGTTCCCCATGCACTTTCATTCGACAGGCCAACATGGCGGATTTTGCCGTCATCACGGCATTTTTCAAGATGCTGAAGAACCTCGATCATATGATCAAGCACCTCGTCACTATCTTGACCGCTGGCATCATAGGTCCAGTTCTGCCGAAACATATAAGACCCACGGTTGGGCCAATGTAATTGATAAAGGTCAATGTAATCGGTTTTTAGCGCACGAAGCGAGGCATCAAGCGCAAGATCAATGCTGGCAGGTGTTATTGGCGCACCATCACGGACATTCATATAGCCTTTGCCCGATACTTTGGTGGCCAGAATAATATCTTGCCGCCGCCCTGATGCGCCAACCCAGTCACCAAGAATGCGTTCGGTATCGCCCTGTGTTTCCTTGGCAAGCGGGTTGACCGGATACATTTCAGCCGTATCGATGAAATTAACGCCATGATCAAGCGCCATATCAATTTGGGCATGCGCTTCAGGGGCGGTGTTTTGGCTTCCCCATGTCATGGATCCAAGGCAAAGGGCACTGACTTTTATGTCGGTTCGGCCAAGCTGATTATAGCGCATATACTTCCCCTAAATTTGATTGCTGGGTGACAAATCGTTCAAATTTGCGATTTTGACCCTGGTTTCCTTATGACTAGCCAAAAAGGCAATGGAATGCCAAGCAAATCTAACTATAGTAATAATGAATAGTCAGGGTGGATTTTATGCGTATTGCGGTTATTGGTTCGGGTATTTCCGGCTTGGCGTCAGCTTTTCTTCTGCAAGGGCATGGCGATGTCCATCTTTTTGAAAAGGCCGCACGTCTTGGCGGGCATAGCCATACGGTCGATGCCATTTTTGGCGATGTTGCCGTGCCGGTTGATACAGGCTTTATCGTCTATAATCCCTTGAACTATCCCAATCTAATTGCGCTTTTCGATCATTTGTCGGTGCCAAATATCGAAACTGACATGTCGTTTTCCGTGTCGCTTGGTGGCGGGCAGATGGAATATGAAGGTTCGGTCAAGGGGCTGTTGGCCCAACCGGAAAATTTGCTGAAAGGCCGCTATTGGTCGATGCTGTCCGATCTTGTGCGTTTTTACAAAACCGCCGCGCGTCAAGTGGATAGCGGGCCAGATGGCGAAACCTTGGGTCAATTTGTTGCCCGCCAAGGCTATGGAAACGCTTTTGTTGATGATCATTTGGTGCCGATGGGGGCAGCGATTTGGTCGGCCACATCCAATGCGATGATGGGTTTTCCGGTGCGGGCATTTATACGATTTATGGAAAATCACAAATTATTGAATTTTATTGATCGGCCGCAATGGCGGACGGTTGCTGGCGGGTCGCGTGAATATGTCAACCGGATTGCGGCACAGCTTGGTGATCGAATTCATCTTGAGGCCGATATTATTGGCCTTAGACGCGCGAATGGCGGGGTGATGGTGAATCTCAAGGGGCAAGGTGATGTGTGGTTTGACAAGGTTGTGATGGCAGCGCATGCCGATCAATCTTTGGCGCTTATTGATGATGCCAGTCCACTTGAACGCGAACTTCTTGGTGCCTTTGGGTTTCAGCGCAATCATGCGGTGCTGCATTCGGACGCTTCGCTTATGCCGAAACGACGCGGTGCATGGGCGGCGTGGAATTATGTGTCCGAAGCGGCAGTGTCCGCATCGCATGGGGTGGCTGGCAGTGCTGGGCAAGGCGAATCGCCACCCCCAAGCGATCTATGCCTGACCTATTGGATGAATCGGTTGCAGTCAATTGATCCTGCCTATCCTTTGTATGAAACCCTAAATCCGGTTCGAATGCCCGTTGCTGCATTGATTCATGGCGAATTTGCCTATCGCCATCCTGTTTTTGACGCCAAGGCGATTGCCATGCAGCCGCGCCTTGCGGAAATTCAAGGACAGAATGGTTTGTTTTTTGCCGGCGCATGGACCGGTTTCGGATTCCATGAAGATGGTCTAAAATCAGCGGTGGCTATTGCAAAAACCCTTGGGGTTGAAATCCCGTGGGAAACAAAAGTGGCAGCGTTTCCAAAATCGTCCGAACCGATGCAAGGCATTGCCTGATGTCGGCATGCGACCTTGTTGTCTCGGATATTGTTCATACACGGCATAGTGGGGAGCATCATCCGGTATCGCATGTTTTGCGCCGGTCTGGCTTGTCGATCTGGATTGATCTTGATCGCTTACAAGAGGCAAATCGGCAAAGCCCTTTTTTCTCTGTCGATCGGCTCAATTTGCTTGGGTTTCACCAAGCCGATTACGGGCCAAATTTCAAATCAAAGGCCGCGCTGGTTCAACTTGCCGATTATGTTCGCCAGATCGCTGGCGAAGTGATTCCTGAAAAAAAGGTTGAAACGGTGCATCTTTTGACCTTTCCGCGTATTTTGGGGGCGGTGTTTAACCCGCTGTCGGTCTATGTGGCGGGTGATGCGTCAGGGCGCGATATTCTGTATATCTATGAAGTGCGAAACACTTTTGGTGATATGCATGCCTATATCGGCGCGCCAACCCCCAATCATGCAACACTTGAGGCCGAAAAGATCCTGCATGTGTCGCCATTTTTCCCGCTGAAAGGCCACTATCGGCTGCGTTTGCGGATGGATGATGGCGCGATCAGCCTTGCCATGCGCTATTTGATTGACGGCCGGCCAGCACTTACCGCGACATTGCGCGGAACCCGCTTTAGGCTTGAGAATCGCCATCTTTTTCAAAGTCTGGTGAAAGCTGGGCAATTTCCCTTCCGACCAATCATTTCAATCCATTTTGAAGCTTTGAAATTATGGCTGAAACAGGTACCGTTCTACCCAAGGCCGGTTCCGCCTGCCAAATGGTCGCGTACTAAAGATTTTGATAAGGTTAATTAAGTAATGTTTTCTGGTTTTTTGCAGCGACATCAAGATAAATTGCTGTTCGCGATCCTTGGCAATCTTCAATGCGGTGAGGTTTTTCTGACCATGCCAGATGGCCAGGAGCATCAGTTTTCTGGTTCATTGCAAGGCCCCAAAGCTGATTTGAAAATTCACAGTAAAGATGCGGTTCGCCGCATTTTAAGTGATGGTAAAATGGGGTTTTGCGAGGCGTTTATGGATGGGCAGGTAAGTTCGGACGCGCTTCCTGAATTAATCGAGCTTGCGGCGCTTCATGACACTTATCTTGAAGAACAGCTAAAGACAAATCTGCTTCGCAAATTGGGCTTGCGGCTGTTTCACCATTTGCGCCGCAACAGCAAAGACGGGTCGGCGAAAAATATCGCGCATCATTATGATCTTGGTAACAGTTTCTATCAGGCATGGCTCGATCCAACCATGACCTATTCATCGGCGGTGTTTGATTCGGATGACGATGATCTGACCAAAGCACAAATCAATAAATACAAGCGGCTTGCCGCGCTTGCCGATATTCAGCCCGGTGATCAGGTTCTGGAAATTGGTTGCGGCTGGGGCGGCTTTGCCAAATATGTCACCAGCGAAATTGGCGCAAAGGTAACGGGTATCACCATCTCAAAAGAACAATTTGCCTTTGCCAATCATATGATTGACGAGGCCGGGCTTGGCGATAAGGTCGATTTACGGCTGATGGATTATCGTGATCTGGAAGGGCGTTTTGACAAAATTGTCTCGATCGAAATGTTTGAAGCCGTTGGCAAGGATTATTGGCCAACCTATTTTGCGATCATGTCAAAAGTGTTGAAAAAAGGTGGGCGTGCGGTGATTCAGTCAATCACAATCGACCATGCTGCCTATCATTCCTATGCGAATCAGCCCGATTTTATCCAGCGTTATATTTTTCCGGGCGGTATGTTGCCATCATTGCCAATGCTGGAACGCCCCTTGGCGGATGCCGGATTGCATCTGGTTAGCGAAAGCGGCTATGCCAGTCATTACGCACGCACGCTAGACCAATGGCGCCAGCGATTTAACGCCGCATGGCCACAATTTAGCGAACAGCAGTTTGATAACCGGTTCAAGCGCATGTGGGACTTGTATCTTGCCTATTGTGAGGGTGGGTTCCGCGCTGGCATGATTGACGTCAAACAGATGCTTTTGATGCATAAATAAGGGTTTTTGCCTGTTCTATGCTGTTTTTAGCCGAAATAGCTTGAGAATGGGTCGGATGATCGCGCCAATCACCGGCAGATACCGAAGTAATTGACTGGCACTATCCCAATGATCGATATGTTTGCTAATTTTCCCGTCAGCATCGATATGAATCTCGGTCATGCCGTGAAACAGCAAATTGGTATGTGGCCAGTTTTTTAACCGGCCAGTCATGTCCCAGCGAAGATAGCTTGCGCTTTTAGAATGGGCGACATCACTGACGGTGAATTTCGGGTCGGTGCAGGTTTCATACATATGATTGAAAACCTGCCGAAAGCCCGCTTTGCCGTGAATAACATTAAAGGGATCGCTGAACAGAACATCCTCGGCCACAAGATCGTAAAGTTCTTCGACATTTTCCGGAGTGAGGGCGGTGAAAGCTGAAACATAAGCATCAACAGGGTGGGGTTTTCGCGGCATTTTTACAGTCCTTTGAAATGACGCCAACGCTAGAACGCGCCGGTTTGTTTACCAACAAGGCGAAAAAACAGGCGGTCGGGCAAAAGCCGAAGCAACCCCATCTTGCGGGTAAAGGATTTTGGAAAATTAATTGAAAAATCATGCCCTTGCATACCGTTGATGATGGCGCTGGCAGCGCTGTCAGCACTAATCAAATCGGGCATTTCAAAATCATTGACGGCGGTTGCTTCGCTATCGACAAATCCGGGGCAGATAACCTGAATTCTGAGGCCGTGCGGCACAAGATCAAAATACAGCGACTCAGCAAGTGATATCAATGCCGCCTTGGTCGGGCCATAGGCAGCTGATTTGGGCAATCCGCGCCAGCCCGCAACCGATGACACAATGGCAATATGGCCTTTGCCATCGCGAACCATATCAGGAACGAGGTCAGCCAAGGCATTGACCACGCCAAGATAATTGATGGTCATGTGATTGGCATAGATTTGCGGATCAATTTTTGTGCCATCCTGTGGCTGATAAATGCCAGCATTCAAAATAGCGACATCAATTGCGCCTGATTTAGCCTTGGCTTTGCGAATGGCGTAGGCGAGACTTTCTGTGTCGCCAACATCAGCAGCATAGCCATTAAATGAGTTAAGTTGGTTTGCTAGAGCTTTAAGGCGCTGCTTTCGGCGTGCAACACCGCTTACCGCATGGCCGTTTGCCGTCAATTGTGTAGCAAGCGCAGCCCCAATGCCGGAAGAAGAGCCTGTAATTAAGTAATGTGACATTAATAATTTATCCACGACTTCTGAAGTTTACGGGAAAAGTAACATAATCGAGCTTCAAACCTTGCGGTGCCATGGGAAATTTTCCGGACGTTCTAATTACATCAATAAAGTTTTTAATAGACTCATTAGTAACTGATTTTCCAATCGTTTCGATGCTCAAAATCTCTCCTGTTCTACTTATTTTAAAGCTAATTCTAACATCGCTGCTCAGCTTTGATTCTAAAGTTCGTTCTACTATATCACTCCGAATTGTCGCCGCCCAATTTTTGAGCAGTTGTTTTTTTACTGCTAATTCTTTGGTATAAGTGGAAAATTGAGTTTGAGTTGTAAAGCTCTGAATTTGATTATATAAATCTGCATTTGTTGAGGCTGTCTTTGTTTCTGGTGTGTTTTCTAAAAGATCTAAAATTAAAGTTTTTTTGCTATTAATTTTTCCAAAATTATCAGATTTTTTACCTTCAAAGATTTTGGTTTGAATTTGTTCGGCGTCAGGTGCGGCTGCTAATGTTTTATTCAGGCTTATACCCACCTGTTTTGTCGGTGATTTGCTATCACTTGCAGTTACCGGGCGACGGTTTTGCTGAGCCGGCTTTTTAGGTTGACTGGATAGCCTTGCATCAAGATCAGTTTTATGGTCATCGGTAGCTTTATTATTAAAAGCATTTTTTTTCATATATTCGGGTTTTCTGGCTACCAGATCGCTAAAGTTGGCGTCTGTTAGAGCTGTCTTCTGGTTTGGGTTTCTTGTCTGAAGTGTCTCTTTTGCAATGATTGTGGAATTTGGCTTTGGCTTTGGCTTTGGCTTTGGGATTGTCTCTAGCTTGTTTTTTGAAATTTCGGATGAAAGAACCTCGGGTTCTGAAACAGGTTTTGACTGAGAAACAATCTTTACCTCTGAAATGATATCGGGCTTTGATACAACACTTTGCTTTGAAACAGTTATGGACTTCACTTTAGAAGCCGCCTTAGAAACCGCCTTAGCAATATCCGTGGAGAATTCCTTTTGTGGCAATTTATCTGGCTCTGGCTGGTAAATAACAAATTCAACCGTTTTAAACTCATCGTTTGTATGATTTGTTTTTGCAGGATATGCCTCTCTAAGTGCTATAATCAAAGTAATGTGAACCAGCACAGATATAAGCCAACTGTTTGATATAAGTTGGCTTGGCATTCGCATGATAGAGGAACCCTTTCTTAACATAAGAAGATTTCCTTAAAATGTTTTTTGCTTAACAGCCTGTTTGGTGAGCCATCCGCGACAACCTCGCCAGCTTTTATCCCTAAAAAGCGAGTAAAGTAACTTTGCGCAATTTCAACGTCATGTAGCGAAGCAATTATAGTTATGCCAGTCTTGGAAAGCTCTTGAATAAGCGACAGGACTGATATTTTTTGAACGGGGTCAAGACTGGCGAGTGGTTCATCTAAAAATATTGTTGATGTTTGTTGAACCAGCGCCCGAGCGATAAGCACGGACGTTAATTCACCGCCTGACAGGGACCCGATGTTTCGGTTGCTCAGTTTAGATGTGTTTGTTGCTAGCAATGCATCCTTGATCGAAAAGTTGATTTTATTGGATAAGTTCACATTTGATTCATGCTGATACCTAAAATTTCGCAGAGTAAAACTGAGCAGCGTTTCGACGCTAACATCCCAAACAATTTCCCTTGTTTGCGGTACCCAGGCTGACAAGCGCGCTCTGTCTTCAAAACTTTGTGAAGAAATATTGGAAAATCCTTGATGCGGTATGAGGCCTATAATCGCCTTCATCAAGGTTGATTTCCCCGCCCCATTCAAGCCAATAATTCCGACAGCTTCACCCGAATTTACTGATAGGGTTGTGGGCTGAACAAGCTGTGCTCCATTCAACGTTACACTGAGATTTGAGGTTTTGATGCTATGAGCCATATCAATTCCTCTGCTTGCTTACGAGGTAAAGGAAAAATGGTGTTCCCAAAAGTGCAGTTAGGACGCCCAGCTTTATTTCACTGGCGGTTGGTAGCAACCTGATAGTTATGTCTGATATTAGCACTAGCAGTGCGGCAATTGGTGGCGTCCATATGAGGGTCTTTCCGGGCTCATGTTTGACAAATGGTCGGACAATATGCGGTGTCACCAGACCTACAAAGCCAACAATCCCAACCACAGATGTGATAGAACCTACGGTGAGCGCTGTGCCAACCAGTATGTCGCGTCGTAATTTTGGGATGTTGGCGCCGATAGACGTGGCAGTCTCTTCACCCAATGTTAACAGATCTAAGCCATCAGCAGCGCGCAGCAGAAAAAATGAGCCAAGCATCACCAGCGGCGCAGACATGAGAACATGATGATAGGACACATCGGTAACCGATCCCAACATCCAGAAAACAATCTCATTAATGGCAAAGGGGTTCTCAGAAAGGCTGAGGATAAGAGTGGTAAAAGCGCCGGAAAGGGAAGAAATACCAACGCCGATAAGAATAACGCTATGTTTGCTAGCAGCTTTACTAGTGAGTTTTATGAGGGCCCAAGAAGCAATAGCGGCAAACCCAAGGGAAAAGGCCGGTGTGTAGTAGAGGCCCAAAGCACTGAAGCCAAGCCCAATGCACAAAACAGCGCCAAGGGCGGCAGCAGAGCTTATGCCGACAACACTTGGTTCGGCCAGCGGGTTGCGAAGAAAGCCTTGCAGGCCGGCGCCAGCCATGCCAAGTCCAAAACCAACAATTAAGCACATCAAAGTTCGGGGCATGCGAAGTTCCCAAAGAATGATTGCATCGGGGGTGGCTTCACCGTAGAGCGGGGATATGATTGCTGCAAACAAGTCGATTTTTACATGCCCAATTTGGAGCGAAGCATATGATCCGATGGCCAATAAGATCAGGATAAAACTACTTAATTTTCTGGGATCAAGAGGCATTGTTTTGACCAACAAGTTTTATATATTCAGAACTTAAGCGAGTTATTAGATCGACCACTTTAGGCGTACCGCATGACCAGTGCTTAGTTTCAATGAAAAGCGCCTTGGTTTTATTCTTCCCTTTTAATAAGGCCGGATGATAAAGGGTGGATCCACTCTTGTTGCTGAAGCTTTTATCGCCATCCAAAATCAACACATCTGGAGCTGATTTAACCAGTGCCTCCGCCGATATGTAGCGTCCCTCGTTATAGCCAAGGAACTCGGAATAGCTTTTAAAGCCAGATCTCCTAATTATACTTGAAATCAGTGAATTGTGGCCATGAACAAATCTATTAGTTGAATATTGAAGGGCAACTAATTGTTTTACATGTTTAGTGTTTACTCTCGGAGATTTTAAAAGACTAGTCAATTCCTGCGCCTGACTCTCTGCATTCAGTAATTTTCCTAGAATAAAAATATTTGTTTCAATATCTTCAACCGACCGCGCAAAGCTTATAAGGCTTACATTAACGCCAAGTTTTTCGAGAGCAGATTTTGTCTTTGCTGATGAAAAATTTGATGCCAAAACCAACGAGGGATCGAGGGCGTAGATCATTTCTGCATTAAAAGTAACTTTTTGCAAATTTTTGACCTTGTCGCTGATGTGTGAATAGCGGTCATCATCAGCAAGAGCGGACACAGCGACTAAGTTTTTCGTACCGATGAGTGCCACAACTAACGAGTCTATGCAGATATTTGTTGTTATCACGCGCGATTGAGGATTTGTGTTTCTATCTGATGCGAACGCAGTCATTGGAATGCTTGCCAAACTAATGGCAAGCATGATGGCGGTGGTGATAGATGAAGACCTTATCATTTTTCCCCTACCATTTTGTGGCCGCGGTCAGGTAATATGATCGACCAGCACTTCGCCATCCCCAGTTATCGGAATATTCCTTATCAAATAAATTTGAAATTTGTCCGGTAATGCTAACGTTTGATGTGATGTTGAACGAACCTGTCAGATCAAATTTTGTGTAATCGGGCAGTTTCCGTGAGGTCCAGACGCCGGGATAGCTGTCATAATTTCCTACTATTTTTGTTGCGGACACGGCAACATGACCCTTGCCTTCTGCAAACTGATACTCAATTTGGCTATTAAAACTATGTTTGGGCCGCCGTGCCTCTACTGTACCGTCTGGGTTTTTAGCGATCAGATACGAGTAGTTCCCGGAGATGATTGTTTGAGTGAAGGGCTGAAACTGCATATCCAGTTCAAGGCCTTTCCGTTTGCTGTCGCCCACCTCGTTGTAGGGGGTATACGGCGCAGCATCATTTCTAATTTCATTAGTTAATATGTCACGAAAGAGAACAGCTTTTATGTAATTTTCTTGGTTGGTAAAAATCTGTTTTAGCCCCAACGAAACACTTACATTCTTTTCTGGCTTCAAGTTAAGATTACCGCTTGCCCATGCTGTTCCATAGATTTCCCCATAGGTGGGGTTTATAACCGCTGTCCCGGCATCAAAAAGAAGGGTGGTGGAATTTGTCATCAGTGGCAGAACATATCCAACTTTCCAAGTTTGGGCCGTTTTGTACCTGTTTCCATTTTCAACTCTGCTGCCTAATTGGAGAGCGCTGTTATTTTGGAATTTTTGCCGGTATTCGAAAGCAAGTGCATTTCCCAATCTCTTTTGCGCTTTATTCAATTGGTTTTTATCATTGTGATGTTCCACTATAACGGAAACGGATTTTGCGGAGTCACTTATTACTTTATTGTCTAGAGATTGCTCAAAGTGATATCTGATAAGCTCTTGGTTGTTATCACTGGATTTAATGCTATTTAAGCTATTTGAGTATTTGGTGTGGGCTATCAGGAACTTGTGTTTTGTCTTTCCGGAACTGGAATTTTTTTGAAAATCTAGTGATGTTTGAATTTCGTCTCGTTTGCCTTTGTCGTTTGTATCAACCACATAATCGAGATGAGAGGATGGGGATCTATATCCATGAATTGCCGTATCTGTTGGGGATCCCCTATAATCATCAGTTTCGTATTTTTCTGAAGCGTCCCGAAGTTTTAAAGTCATCGCGATGCCACTGTCAGTGACTGCTTTTGTCTTTATTTGAAATGTCTCTCGGTTGAAGCCATCCTTGTCACCGTTACTGTAAGACTGATCATAACCTTCATAATCCTCGTTAATGATGGTTACGCTGGAGCTAACTTGCCCAAATGTGATATCTTGGGACATGCTGGCGGTTTTGGTGCTCCCAACACTACCAAAAAATGTACCACTATTCTTGTCAGGCTCTTTAGTGATGATATTAATCACACCAGATGACGCGCTAGGGCCAAAAAATATGGTTTGTGGTCCACGCATTACCTCAACACGTTCAATTTCGGTTGCCGATAATCCAGAAAAGATATAATGGCCATCGCCACCTGTCGCCGGTACCCCGTCAACCAGTACAAGTGTATGGTTGGCTTCACCACCACGAATTCTAACCTCAGTGAATGATGAACCCGCACTATTCACAGCAACTCCTGGAATTTGTCGGAGGAGCGACTGAATGGTAACATCACCTTGCTTATAAATGTCACCACTGGTTATAACCGAGTTGGAAGTTGCGAGGTCTGCGGCTTTGATTGGGCTATTGCCGCCCGAAATGACGATATCATCAAGTTCAAATGTTTCTTGGGCAATAGCGCTAGTTGCCAAAAGTAATAAGATGGCAGCTGATAGGTGTATTTTTTTACTGTTCACGGACAAGCTCCCGTACAAATTGAACTTTTAAAGCTCAAATGGGTCCAAGTTTAAGTTAGCGTTTTTGCTAACTGATCAAAGTTGACACCATTACGGGAAATCCGCTGTCAGCTAAGCCCTCTGCAAAGCAACACGGTGGTCATGATTGGTAGGTCTCCTGGCTAGCAGATCAACACCTTATCTTTCCTTCCCACCCAATAAGGGCAGTGGATTAGCAAGATAGGCTAACTGCTTACAGTTGCAGAGGGCAGCTCGTGTTTTAAGTTCACGATTCCCTTTTAAGTGCTTTACGCACACCAAACAGCAAAACTATTGTGAGGTTTTTAAATTTAGTCCAGTTAAAAATCATATTAAACTCGATTTTGGAGTATGTTAATTTTTTATTGCGTGTTTTTAATTGTAAGCGATCTATTGGAAGCTAGGTTTAAATGTTACAGTTGTCACATTATCTCAAATCATGACTGATAGAAAAAGGGATGCGCACATGTTTCGTTGGCGACACTTAATTGTTGCAGTAGGACTTGTTCCTGCCTTGATAATTTATATCGGTTTAGTGATGCAAATTGCAGATATGTTGACCAGTATTCATATGTTACTCGACCTACTCTTTTACGTTGTAGCAGGTCTCGCTTGGATCCCCGCAGCCAGTAAAGTGGTTGGCTGGCTAGCAACACATGAAAGCCACTAGAAATGGCTGATCTGAGTTGAAAGGTCTGTGATGTTCAAACGACATTTCCCAAATTTTTTCGAACGTGTTGAACATGCTGGCTGTCCAGCTTCCCCAACATTATCAACAAAATCCGCGTTAGAACCTGAGCAGGCCATATCTCGGCCACTTGCTGATGCAATCGAATTGGCAACAAAATTGATGCGTGAGCATGGTTTGACTGGTTGGCGTGTAAAGCTGGATCATGCGCGACGGCGCGCTGGTCAATGTGATTACAATACAAAGGTCATTTCGCTTTCACGGCTTTATGTTCGCAATGCCGAAAAAAACCATATTTACGATACGATTCTCCATGAAATTGCGCATGCGCTTGTTGGACCACATCACGGCCATGATGCGGTTTGGCGGCAAAAGGCTCGCGAAATCGGATGTACGGCGACACGCTGCCATAGTTTGAGTTTTTCCAGAGCGCGGTGGGTCATGCAATGCCCCAATGGTTGTTTTTCGGTTGACCGCCACCGCCGAAAATCGGGTCTTGTTTGCGCCACATGCAAAGCATCGGTTGAATTTATCACCAATAACGGCGGAATGTGAGCTCTTGTTTTTACTTAATCCCCCAAGGGTTGGGCAATTGCGCCATGCCTTGGCTCGGCTGGCTCAGCCGGGTCGACAATGGGTCAGTTTTGCCTTTTTCACCAAGGAAGAACTGGCTTGCCTTGTTCAACTTGCTGAGCGACAGGAGTTTCGGATTGCTCGCCCAGAGATAAAGCACAAAAATAATTGCGTGTTTCAAGATTTTGATATTTGTTTTCCAGCACCGCGTATTGAAGCTTTCGATCGTTTTGCCAATTGTCTGGAAATTGGACTTTTTCAAGCGGGGCGGATGATAACTCCATCGCCATTTCTCGGCGATTTTCAGTTCAATGATTTTGCCATCCAGCGCTATGCCCCTGGATCACGGGGGATTGGCATTCATCGTGATGGTTTGCGGTATCGACATATTGTGGTGATTGCCAACCTCGCTGGGAAGTCACGTTTGTTTTCAACGCCAAGCCGCGATGGTGGAAAACGCCGAGTTATTGATGATCGCCCCGGCCGTATTGTATTATTGTCGGCGCCAGCGTTTGCAGGGCGTGCTGGTGAGGCGGCGCGGCCTCTTCATGGGGTTGACCATGTTGAGGGCGGCCGTTTGTCATTGGGGCTGCGTGTTGAATGCCCAGAAAAATAATTCAATTGCTTACTTGTCAGGCATTGTAAAACTTGGCAACGTAGACATCTGGAGCGTTCGTTTTGTTGCTCCGCTCCGCAGCTTGTTCTTGCACTTTGACAAGCGTTTTTTTAGATAAGTGCCTGATCTTCGCGCGTTCCAGTAGGCGTCCACGCATGACCTTGGTTCTGGTCGAAGATTAGGAGATTATTTATCGATGCAAATTAGTATTTCTGGAAAAAACATGGATACCGGTCTTGCTTTTCAGGAGCATGCTGAACTGTCATTGAATAATATTGTTGAAAAATATTTTAATAATGCTGTCAGTGGGCATGTGACACTTGAAAAAGGGGATTCTGGTTTCACCGTAAAAACGCGTGTCGCTTTGTCTCGGCGCATCGAACTTGAAGCGACGGGCCGTGCACCAGATGCGCATGCGGCGTTGGATGCGGCGATTGAACATGCCGAAAAAAGACTTCGGCGACACAAGAGGCGTTTAAAGAGCCATCGCAGTGCCTTAACCACTCTTGAAGAGGACGATATTGATATTGCGCCTATGGCGGTATACGCCGGTGCAGCCCAATTGCCCGATGCCAGCAGTGATGACGATGATCTTTTGCCAATTGTTGCTGAATTATCATATGACATTGAGGTGCTGACCGTTGAACAGGCCGTGATGCGGCTAGAGCTCGGCGGGTTGACAATGCTGATGTTCCGAAATGCCAGTCATTTCGGGCTCAATGTTGTTCATCTTCGAGGTGATGGGTCGATTGGCTGGATTGACCCGCGCGGAGCTCGGCATTTGGCAAATCTTAAACAATCTTCCTAAAGAAGGGTAAAACAGGCCGTTGTCTTCAGGCGGCGTGTTTTGGCCATGCTAGATCTGTTTTTGAACGGTTGCCGATTGTTCTGCTGCTGGCGTTTAAGAGTATTATGCGGATCCTACATGCTGGCATCAGAGTCCCCGGCGATAAAACGCCAGTCCAAACGCAAGCGCAATGCAGCACAAGCGGCCGAACGGTCTTTTCTTGCCGACCAGCTTGATTGGGCACCGCCGGCCTATAGCGATCCACCAATCGAGCCAATTGATGCTGATGGCATCACCGCGATTCACAATGCCAGCATGCGCGTTCTCGAAGACATCAGTATTTTGTTTTTGAATGATGCGGCGCTTGATGTGTTTACCAAACAAGGTTGCATTGTCGATTACGATACAAAATTGGTTCGTATGGATCGGCATTGGGTGATGCAGCAAGTGGCAAAAG
>Ga0255775_1002279_pt1 | contig 16742 bp, 10 predicted proteins | sample 011ome_26_FD_179973 | JGI IMG/M metagenome (GOLD analysis project Ga0255775, IMG submission 179973) | Coastal salt marsh microbial communities from the Groves Creek Marsh, Skidaway Island, Georgia - 011511BT metaG (version 2) | ecosystem: Environmental > Aquatic > Marine > Intertidal zone > Salt...
GATGCGTTCGAGAGCAAACAAAATGTTGTTTTTTTTCTCAGTCAAAAGCGCGTCTGTCTCGGCGAATGAAAATCTCTTGTTTTTTTTTCCTTGTTTTTTTGCAATTTTTTCGATCAATCGATCTCCTTTTGGTGAAGAAAATCTCTCTTCTTTTTTTTTGTAGAGAGCATACTGTGGAGCCAGCCTTCTTTTGGAGCTTTCAACTACGAATCCTTCATAAACACACACGTACAAAAAATAATTTAATAATAACAAACATGTCTGCTGCTTTGACTTCATCCACGTTCGTTGGCGCGAAAGTTTCCGTCGCGAAAACTACCACCGCGTCCAAGAGAGTCGCGTTCTCCGTTCAAGCGAACGCGAGCGGACCGAAGAAGGTACGAATTCCGATTTCGTTTTTTTTTTGTGCGCTTAAAAAATCATCATCGTCGCTCGTTTCAGGCGGGTGGTGGTGCGTCCAAATTTTGCATTTCGTCCAACGAGAAAGTGAGATTGCGCACGATTTTTCTCCGAAACGTCGATGAAGCGGTCGTGTGCGAGTTTTGGAAACGATCGATGCGCGTGTATTCCGATGCGAAAGTTCACTTCGAACGCAATTACGCGCTTTTTTGAGCGTTTCAACCTTCGCGCGTCGCCGTTCCACGACGCGCGACCGATTTCGAATTTTATTTTATTTTCTTCGTGTGTTTATTTGATACGCTCCGCTTCGTCCGTCGTCTTATCGAGGAGGATCGATTTTACGTTCGAAGAAGCCGTCCAAAAGACAACGAAATCTGTTTTGCCTCTTTCTTGAGGGAAAAAACGAAAAATAAAATATCGCTTTGTTGTTGTGTGTCTGCTTTGAGCAACAACATTAACAACAACAATAACTGACAAAATCGATGATATCTTCTCCTCTTTACATCACAACAGGGTACCAAATCCAAGGGTGGCCAAGCCGGTGTCGGCTACAAGGGTTCCACCGAAGCCGGTTCCGCCCCGAAGAGACGCGACGGTAAGGCTGGCTACGTCTACTCCTTGGGCGTCCGCAACGGCAAGGCGAACGTCGACGAATACTCCCCGATCTACTTACCGGAAGAATTCAAGACGGACGGCGACAAGTACGAAGGTAACTTGCTGTACTGGGCGGCTACGCTCGCCGGTATCATCGGTTCCGGTGCGCTCGCCATCTACTTGACTTCCGCCTTGTAAAAAGTTTGAAAGAGAGAAAGGAAGGAGAGGAGAAAATTTTTGTAGAACAAAGTGTTTTAGCAAACAGGAATAAAAGAGAGAGAGAAGGAGAAGAGAGAGAAGAAAGGAGAGGAGAGAGAGTGGAGGACGAGAGAAAGAGAGAGTCATCATTTGGCGTTCAACACACGCGCTTGATATTTTTGTCTTAGTTTTAGTTGATTTTGTAAAGAAGAAGAAACGAGACGATATTATTGTGTTGATTATATCACGCAACAACCAATAACAACGGGTAAAAAAGAAAGACACATTCATTCGCCGTCGTCGTTTTTGAAACAATTTTGTTCGTTGCGTTTGTTTTTTATTGACAATAAAAAACTAGTATATGCTTCTTTCTCGTCCTACAAAATCGTCTTCGCGTCGTGTGTTGTATTGATGTTGATCTTCTCGTTGTTGTTGTTTTTCGTTTTGTTTTGCTCTACTAAATGTTGTTGTTGTTGTTATATATATATAAAAATACTCTGTTTTATTGTTTTATTGTTGCTGTTGTTCATCGAAGATCACGCTTGCTCTCCGCTGCTCCCGTTTCCAAGAGTTTCTTTAATCTGCGCGGCGTGTTTTTCCATACCACTCACCATGCCTTCTCCTCCAAACTCCTTCATCGCTTCTCTCTGTTCTTCGATGTTGATCGTTTGTTTTGTCTCCGCTTGTAACTCCGCTCTAGCCGCCGCCCTCGCTTTCTCTCGTTCCTCTTCCTCGGCTCGGATCTTCGCTTCTTCTTCGTCCTTTTGCTTTTGGATCTTTTCTTGCTCTTCCTTCTCCTTTTGCGCTTGCTCGTTTTTCACCTTTTGTTCGGCTTCGGCGATTTCTTTTTCGCGCTTCTCAATCTCTGCGTTTCGATTCGCTTCAATGTCTTTCTTTTGCGTCGCCGCGGCTTCAAAATCGGACCACAAATCATCTGGAACGGCATCGACGGCTTCCGTGGGCGCGCTCGCGTCCGCCGCAGGTGCACCCGCGGCGGCGCCCGTGTTTGCTGTGTCGTCCTTCTTGTTGAGATCGGACCAACCTTCTGGATTTTGCACCGCCGCGACGGGTTGCTTTTGGTCGCGTTTGATGCCCAACTCATCCACGGCGGGTTGTAAGAGCTGATTCGTCGACTGTTCGACTCGAGAGACTGGTCGGACGTTGGAAGTCCCATCGTCGTTCCCGCCACTGCCGGCGGCTTTGTTGCCCTTCTCGGGATTCGAGTCGCCGCCTTCCGAAGACGAAGAATCGGAATCGGAATCGGAATCGGAATCGGATGAGTCCGAGTTTGCGGGTTTCTCACCAGAAGCACCCGCTACAGTCGCCAAATCAGTGTTCGACGCTTTCCTCCTCGGATTATTCTTCAAGTTCGCTTCGCACGCTTCGAGTTCACGCATGGCTGCCGCTTCTCGCGCCTTGGCTTCCTTCACCAAATCCATAGCCGACGCCGACTTTTTGCTCTTCTTCGGTCTCAACTGCGAATCGCAGTACCTTTGAAGTCTCCAAAGCGTTTTCGAATCGAGTTCTTCGATGTTGATTTCAATCTCGTCGCCCTCGGCTTTGCCCATCGCTGCTTGCCCTTCTTGAACAATAGTAATCACCATCTCTTGCTTGCTCTCTGGAAGCTCTTGCAACGACATCGTCAACGCGTGCTTCTCATCAAACGTCATCTCTCTCGTCGGTAACGGCTCTTGATCGAGCTCAATGTACTTGCGATCTTTCGTAACTTTGCTTTGTGGAGTCGCGCGTTGTCGTTTGGCTTTCGGTTGACCGCTGCCACTTCCGACCGGGCGACCTCTTGGTTTACCAGTTGCTTTACCTCGACTCGCGGCGGCATACTCCTCCGGATCGTCGTCGTACATGTTCGCGTCAAAGTCGTCGTCTAAGAATCCGTCCATATCGCGCTCTCGAGGGGCGTATCCGCCACCACCACCCTTTTGTCTTCTCAACTCTGCCAATTCACGTTTCATTTCCGCGAGTAACTTGGCCTGCTCTTCCGCGAAAACCTCTTCTTGTCTGATCGGATCCTCCGGCGTGTTTGCGATTTCAATATCCTCCTTCGTGCGGATGTCCTCCTCGTCGCTCATTTTCTGTTCAACGTTGTATTTCACCCACCCTTCTTCGAACGCGCCGCGGACTGTTTCACCCATTTGTCCAGCATCCGTAGTCGTCCCATTATACAAGGCACAGTTATCGAAAATCAATCGCATGTCGTCCGCAAAGTCGGTCGGCCACGTGTACTTCTTCCCATCCAACTTCTCTTTCACTTTACCGAGATCCATCGGGTTCTTCACGATCTCGTAATAATCAGGGATGCCAAGCTTTACCGCGTCAACGGGTTGCGTGAAAATCCAGTGGAATTTGTTTCTTTTCACGTGGTTCAAAACGTCTCTGCACGATTTGATCAACACGTTTCTCCTCTTTTGTCGTTCGTCCTCAATTTGCGCTTCTCTCAACATCCGTCGATTCTTAATGATGCGTCCATCGCGCATTCTCTTGTGCGAGCGGTCAGAACCGAGACTCATGCTTGCCGGCTTCACCGTTCTGTTCGCGTATGGGTCCGGTCTTCTCGCGCTGTACGCATCCGGCGGCGGTAACATGTCGTTGAACATGTTATCGTACTGGTTGAACACGCCGCCGCTCGCTCGTAACTGTTCTTGTTTTCTCTCCGCCGCTTCTTTCTTCTGCCTCTCGACTTCCTCGACTCTTCTCTTTGCAATTGCAATCTCCTCCAATTTCTTTTTCAACTCTTGTTTTGCTAATTCTTTTTCTCTTTTTTTCATCGCTTTTCGTTGTTTTTTCCTCTCCGCTAACTCTTCCTCCGTGCACTCTTCGTCCGTCTTATCGCCACCGGCTAATGGAATCTCCAACACCGGCGTCGCGATAATCGACTCGACTTTTTGAAGGATGGCAGGATCCACTTCTTGCTTTGCCGGTGGTTCAGGAGGCGCAGACTGTTCCGGTTTCGGAACTGGCGCGACTGGTGCGACTGGCGCGGCGGCGGCGTGTCCTCCTCCTCCCGAGTACGGCTCCGCAACTTTGTGTCGATCGAAAATCCCAGACCGCCACGACATCGGGTCAACGCCCCCATTCATCATCGACCCGTGACTTTTCTTCCTCCCTTTCATCTCTTGCCAGTTCTCTTTAAACTGCTCAAACTCGCTCGATTTAATAAAGGCAAAACCTTTCGGGCACCTCAAGGCGAGCGTTCTCGAGAGCAAAAGTTCACCTTTTTCAGCCGGTCTCGCGCCGCTCGGGTAGTACTCCTCGTCGTCCTCGTCTCCTAATTCCATTTTCTCCGCCGCGACTCCCGCGTCTTCTTTCTCTTTCTCTTCCTGCGCGGCTTTCTCCGCCGGTCGGACGCCCCCGTTTCGCGTCATTTTTTTATTGTCTTTTTTCTCTTCTTTTCACTTCTTCTTCTTCTTCCTCTCGCGAAAGCTTCTTCTTCTCGAGTCGACGAATTTCTTCTTCTTCTCCTTCGCTTTGTTGTTGTTGTTGTTGTTGTAGCTCCTCTTCGCTTTTAATACTACTCTGTTGAGAAAGAAATAAAAAAGATTCGTTTCGTCGTCAGCGTCGTCTCTTCGCGTTGTGCTAATCGCGCGCGCTTCAAAGCGCAGAGGAATTCGAGAGAGAGAAGGATGTGATCCTGATGTGACTAATCGAATCGACGTAATTCTCTCTCTCTCTTTCTGACGACGTGAACGAAGATAACAAAGACGGCAGTAAAGTTGCTCGTCAAACAATGCTCTCCTCCTCCCAAAGCGTGTCGTTTAAAACGTACCTTTCTTAAAGTTTCTGTGCGTGTTAAAGTGTTAAAGTGTGTGTGTGTGTGTTAAATGCGCGCGCCGGCCGCACAATTATACAAGAGGAAAATCTCGCAATTTTGCGGCTGCCTCTTCGCAAGAAAAGAAAAAAAGAAGGAGACAAACGAAAGAAAGAAAATTCAATGCATGGAAAGATGACGACGGCAAACAGGAAGTAAAAACGTGTCGTAAAATCAACATCAACAAACACTCTTTATTATTTTCAAAATGTCTACGAGCACTAAAAGCTACTTACTACTCTTCGTCGTCGCCGCCACGAGTACTACTACGACTGCTACTACTACTACTCGAATAAGAAGAAGACAAAGACAAAGAACACGAGGGCGGATCCGCGCTTTTCTTTCCCAAACAAACGCTCATGTGCCCGCCGTGTTCTAACATTCTCAAAAACACCGCTTGGAAGCCGAACGAGTGCGCCGCTTCCACGCCTTTGACTTTGTCGTGGTAGTGGTACGGGGTCGATGGGTCGGGTTCGATGCCAAAACCGTATAAATCGACGGATTCGCAGGTGAGCATGGCAAAATATAAACCTTCCACGCCAGTTGGTGGGGAGTTGCGGCCTTTGACCGAGACGGCTTTGAGGTCGGCGAACGCGAGGTACGCTTTTTTGTATTGGCCTCGCGCGGCGCCGGCGAATTCAGGCGCCATGAAGTAAATTTTTTCCTCGCTGCCCCATTTTTTGTACAGAGCGTCCATGCTTTTTGCCGCACCAGCACCGAAGAGGAGCAACGCGTCTTCGGACGCACCTCTTGGTTTCCGTCGCAACCACGTTCGGGTCCACGCGTTGTTGATAACTCTGAAGGTGGTTTTCGAGCCGACTTTGTTTTCGAAACCGACGGTTGGACCGTCGTTGAAACGGAAAACGGCGTCGTGCGCGTCGATGGCCTCACCGTAATTGGCGTTTAAGTTGCTGCCACCGTTTCCCACGACCGCGCAGGATTTGAACTGTTTTTCGCGTAAATCTTCCGCCGGTAACACTTCTGGATTGTTCTTGCCGCTCGGATGGTACTTGTTACCATTTTGCGCCTTTGTCACTAAAATTCTCTTCACGTTTGCTTTCTTCCATTCCGGCGTTTTCGGTATCCACAACTGTGGGAGAACGATATCGAACGACTCTTTCAGTTTCTTCAAGTTCATGGCTTCTTTGGCTGCCGCGCCAACGCGATGGTCTGCGGTCGGGAGGAACGTATTGCCACCGGCGCTCGAGTCGGCGCTCTCGTCCTCGCCGCCGGTATCGTCCCCTTCCTCGTCGCTCGCGCTACCACCACCAAAACTATTACTACTAGAACTACTACTTCCTTTAGAAGATGATCGCGAACGGCTTCTTCTTCGTCCTTTTCGTGCCGTTCCCACGACGCCGGCGGTGGTCGCTTCTTCTCCTTCTTCGTCTGCGTTGTTGTTGTTGTTGTTCAACTCTTCCTCTTCCTCCTTCTCATGCGACGACGAGGAAGAGGAGGAAGAGGAGATGTCTGCTGAAACGCGCATCGTTGTATCCTCCTCTCGAGTCGTAGTCGCTTCTCTCCCCCACTTCGACGACGACGACGACGCAAAACTTCCAAACAATCGCACACCCAACGCGAATACTCCATTTTCATCATCGTCGTTGATGAGAAACTCTTTGACGATAAAGACGAAAAGCGAGACGCACAGAAGGAGTCTGCACGCGCGATAATACGAAGATTTTCTTTTATTGATTCTCCTCGACGACCCAGTTTTTGCTTCTCTTCTGGGAACGGAGAGGCCCATTCCTTCTTCTTTGTCTTTGTCTTCTTCTTCGTAAATGCGCGAAGTGTTTTTGTGTGGTTTGTGTGAGAAATCAACTCGGGATTTTAAAATATTACACTTTCGAAATTTTCATCATCATCATCATCATCACAACATCTGATCGTACTTGGTGTTATCCTCGTCGTATTCCGCGCGTTTCTTTTTATCGCTGAGAATAGAAAACGCGAACGCGATTTGCTTGAACCTCGTTTCCGCCTGTTGGAGTTTCGCGGCTTCGTCTTTCGAGTGGTGTTGTTTGTCCGGATGCCACTTCATGGCTTGCGTTTTGTACGCTTTGGCTATTTGTTTCGGACGAGCGGTTTGTCGACAGTCGAGGAGTTGATAAAGTTTTGGGGTTTTGGATGATTCACCGATATCGTCATCTTTATCGTTGTCGTCGTCGTCGTTCAAATCGACGTCGGAGCCGTAGCGTCCTTTTTTCTTGCCCGGCGTTTTTCTGTTCATGGCGGAAACGAGCTTGGCCAACTTTTGCACTTTTCGAGCGATGATCGGATCCTCCGGTGATAGCATTTGCGCTAAACGGATAGACTCGAACGCTTTCATACGTTTGTTGCCTAAGAGATAGATATCGTGCGAAATGACGTGCGCTTCAACGTTGTTGGCGTGTAAGAGTAACGCCTCCTTGGCACTTTTCAACGCCGTCTTTGCCAGTCGATTACGGTCGAGTTTTTCTCGGTTTGTTTCTCCGGCATTCGTCGATGAATACTCGAATCCACGTTCATTCAGAACAGTAGAGGATGATTCTGAATCCGAACCCGAGGATAACGCGTCGTCTTCTTCGCTGCCACTACTCGTTCCGGAGGAAGCGCCCCGCGAATACGTTAAGATTCCTACCAGACTGGACGCGCGAGCGACGAGAATATTCGCGCGAAACCGCGTCGGTTGTCGACCCATGGATAGTTGTTCCAGGACATAATCGCACTTTTCCACGCACAACTGATACTCCTCTTGATCTGATAAACTTTCGATGGATTCTGAAATCGTTTCGAGTTCTCTCAATCGGTTCGCGAGCGTCTTGCATTTTTGCGAGTGTTTCAAAAGTTCTTCGTCGCACTCGTGCTCTAAGCTCGATGCTTCTAAACATCTCAACGCACCGCTCACGTCGTTTACTCTCCACTTACACTCGGCGAGAAGGTACAAACGATCGATAGAGTCTCTGGGAAGTTTGTTTTCGCACTCGTCCAAGGCGAATAAGACGCGTTGACACTTGATGCAATTTTCCACGTACTCAAATCGCGCGTTATTCTCAAAAGGAGACGTCGAAGTCGTTAGAATTTGTCTCAACATTTCCTCGCTCGCGATTAAGTTCTCCGCGTTCTTTTCTGCGTTTCTTTTCAAAAATTCCGCTTCGTCAAAGAGAGGTTTTCTCAGTTCGCCTTTGCGCGTCGCCTCGTTCTGCTTATTCGCGCGTTCCGTTTTACTCTTCAAAAGTGCCCTGGCCTCTTCTCGTCCTTTCGTAGCTTCCGCGTGCGTCTGGTCGATGTGTCGTAAAATAAACTCGTACATTTCTATCGCTTTCGTTTCGTTATTTAACTTCATTTGCGCCTTGGCGCCTCTCGTCAAAGCCTTCTCGTATTTCGGGTCGAGTTTCAGAGCGTTGTCGCAATCCTCCGCGGCGATGACGTATCGTTCCAACTTCAACGCACAAAACGCCCTGTTTGCGAAGTATACCGCTTTCTTCGGTTCTAATCTGATCGCCTCCGTGTACGCCTCGAACGCGTGTTCGTGATCTTCGCGTCTTTGATTTTTAGTACCATTTTTCCTTTCCTTTGCCGTTTTCAAACATTTCGAACCGAGATCGTTCGCCTCGTCCGCTTTCTTCTCGTCGTACTCTCCGTCCTTCCACCACTCTTTTTTCGCGTCGCGATCGATCACCGAAGAAGTCTTTTCAAAAGTTTTTTCTTCTTCTTCCTTCTCCTTCCCCGCGATCTCGGCCAACTCCACGGTTAACTTTCGCATCTGTTTCAACATGCGTTGCACCTCAGGAGTGTCAAACGTGCCCACTTTTTTCGCCTGAAATACGAAATCTTTATACTTTTCCATCCTGTATATTTCTCCAGCTTCGATCGGGTCCATCGGACATAAGCTGTCCACGATCATTTTCACGAGAATGTTCTCGCTCTCGTTTTCAACTTCGTCGTCGTCGTCAAAGTAGTGTGTTGTTGTGGTAAAATAGAAGAAGAAGAAGAAGAAAACAATGGTGAGAGAAAGAAAGAAAGAAATTAGTTGTAAGAAGTCAAACGAAGAGTTTTTAAAGAAAAAAAAAGGGAGAAAACAGACAGAGAAGCGTTTTTTTTTTAATCGAAAAGAAGACAAAAAAAGAGAAAAGAAAGTCAAGTCTTAAAATTCAACAGAAGAAATCTTAACTGCCCCCTTCCGTAAATAATAATTCAGCAACGATGCGCGCAGCAGCAGCAACATCAGCAGCAGCAACAACAGCGACAAGACAGAATCATCATCATCGTCAGACGAATAAGAAGAACAGATCGAACACAAATCGCAAAATACTCCTCAGATCTGTTCTTCTCAGTCAACGAGGGGGAAAAGCGAATTCATTTTCATCAAATTCGTTTTCGACGGCGGCTTTTAAGAGAGATGATGAGAAGAGGAGAACCTTTTCGCCGGTGATGGCGGCAGCAGAAGGAGGATCATCAGCGAGAGACCAACAAAATACGAAGAAATCGTCGGCGAAAGAAACCGGCGTGGACGTGTGGCCGTCCGGTGAAGCGCACGATCACATGACGTTTTGCGTTTTTGGCGCCTCTGGTGATCTCGCGAAGAAGAAAATCTACCCTTCGCTTCTCGCGTTATTTTACGAAGGGAGACTGCCAAAGTCGTTTTCGGTGTTCGGGTACGCGCGATCGAAAATGACCTCGGAGGAGTTTCGCGAGAGAATACGAATGAGTTTAGGATGCAGAATAGACGCGAAGGAGAACTGCGATGAATTTATGGAGGAGTTTTTGAAGCGGTGCGAGTACGTGCACGGGAACTACGACGAAGGCGCGGATTTCGAAAAGTTAGATCAAGAGATGTTGAAGACGGAAGAGGGGAAGAAAGCGATGAGAGTGTTTTATTTATCCATTCCGCCGTCGATTTTTGTACCGGTGGCGCAAATGAGTTCCAGATACGTGCAATCGAAAACCGGGGAAACGAGAGTGATCGTGGAGAAGCCGTTTGGGAGAGATTTGGAAAGTTCGAGAGCTTTGACGAAAGCTTTAGCCGCGGAGTTGAGCGAAAAGCAAACGTACAGAATCGATCACTACCTAGGGAAGGAGTTGATTGAAAACTTGACCGTTCTGAGGTTTTCGAACATTATGTTTCAACCGTTGTGGAATAGAAATTACATTCGCAACGTGCAGATTAATTTTTCGGAGAATTTTGGTACCGAAGGCAGGGGCGGCTATTTCGATAACTACGGCATCATTCGAGATATCATGCAAAACCACTTGTTACAGATTATGGCGTTGTTTGCGATGGAAGAACCGGCATCGTTGGACGCGGAGGATATTCGCGACGAAAAAGTTAAAGTAATTCGATCGATTCGGGATATCGATATCGACAACGTCGTTCTGGGACAATACAAAGGGAAAACGAGCGGCTCGAACGTGTTTCCTGCGTATTTGGACGACGAAACCGTTCCGAAAGGTTCCAATTGTGCCACGTTCGCGGCGATCGCATTATTCATCGATAACGCGAGATGGGACGGCGTCCCGTTTTTGATGAAAGCGGGAAAAGCTTTACACAAGAGAGGGTGCGAAATTCGAATCCAGTTTCGACACGCGCCGGGGAACATTTACGCCGATAAGAAATCGAAACCAATCTCGAGAGGCGGCGGAGGTACCGCGGGAGACTCTTCCAACGCGCAGTGCAACGAATTGGTCATTCGTATTCAACCAGATGAGGCTATTTACTTGAAAATTAACAACAAAGTTCCAGGTTTAGGGCACAAAATGGACCGATCGATTTTAGATTTGACGTACAAATCGAAATACTCCGTCGGCGAGTTACCGGACGCTTACGAACGTCTCATCTTGGATGTCATTCACGGCGATAAGAGATTGTTCATCCGTAACGACGAGTTAGAAGCCGCGTGGAAATTGTTCACACCGTTGCTTGAAACCATCGAATCCGAAAATATCCCGCCAGAGTTGTACCCGTACGGTTCCAGAGGTCCGATCGGCGCGCACTATTTGGCCAGTCGCTGGAACGTTCGATGGGGCGATACCAACTAATACTACGAGGTATGTATGATGAAAAAAAATGAATACATACACGAGAGAGAGAGAGAGAAAGAGAGAGAGATGTTATCACAACATTGTCACACCGCGCTGTTGCTTTTACTATTATTATTACTACTACTATGTTATAAATGATACGTGTTTTAAAAATGAAACTGCTCTACTCTGACGTTTCGTATTGTCACACCAACGCAGTGAAAAAGAAGAGCAAAATTGGCCTTTTACGGCACTTTCTCACCCACTTGAGATACACCCACTTTCCGAAAGAACAGAGAAGAGAATGTCTTTTTGCCGCTGCCCCCGATCATCGTCGAACAAACGCCAAATCTCCTTCTTCCTCGTGATTGTTGTCTTTTTCCTCTCTCTTCATTCTTCTTTCGCGCAAGAGTTTGAGGATAAAGAGAAACTCATGGACGAACTCGATCGCTTGAAAACATTCACGGAGACGAGAATAAAAAACAAAGAGACGGTTTTACAGGCGAAAAAAGACGCCTGGGACAGAGAGGAGAAGTTGGATAAGAGTTTGGACGGGTTAGAGTTGGAGGATAAGCTGGAGAGGCAGTTTGAGGCGGATTTAGAGCAAGTGAAAGAGCTCGGAGGCGTGGTTAACCGACGGATGCTCAAAGAAGCTTATTAGATAGATAGAGAAGAAGGAGAAGAAAAAGATAAAGAAGACAAAGAAGACAAAGAAGAAGAAGAGAGCAGAAGTTGATCACGTGGTATTGTTAGTGTTGATGATGATGCTCTGTGATTATTAATATTACTCTTTTTCTTCTTCTTCTTCTTCTAATATTATATGTGTTTACGTAAAATCAGTTGATCTCGTACAGAACCTTCCCTCGACTTTTACCAGCTTCCAAATAGTCGTGACCTTCTTTCGCTTGATCCAACGGAAAGCATCTGTCCACCGCCACCTTCAACTCACCCGATTTAATCCAACCGAAAATATCGTTCGCTCTCCACATCAACTCCTCTCTCGTTTGCGTGTAGTCGTTCAATTTTGGTCGCGTTAAAAACGCTGATTTGTTGATTAACTTCAACGGCGGAAAGGCCGGGACGGCACCGGAAGCGTTGCCGAAAGAGACAAAGATGCCTTTGGTGGCCAAGACTTCAATCGAGGTTTCCCAAGTCGCTAACCCGATCCCGTCAATGACGCACTTCACGCCTTGCCCGTTTGTGATTTCCATAACTTTTGGGACTAAATCCACCGAGGAGTAGTCTTCGTACGAAGTCCCGGGTGCTTCGTCGTAGACAATCAACTCATCCACGCCAGTACCTTTGGCAATATCCACCTTAGACTTAGAGCACGTGCCGATGACTTTATATCCTCTTAACTTTGCCATTTGCGCGGCCCATTGGCAGGTCCCGGAACCGGTGCCGTGGATGAGCATCCACTCGCCCGGTTTGATCAACTGCGCGTGCGCGGAGTGGGTCAAGTAATGCGCCGTCATGCCTTGTACCCCGCATGAAACGGCCACATCTAACGGAATCTCTTCAGGGACGGTAACAACCTTATGCGCTGGAACCGCGGTGTACTCCGCGTACGTTTGAAACACCGAAGAATACGCCACTCTGTCGCCGACTTTCACGCCTTGCGCTTCCGCCTCCGGCGACGTCGCCGCGACGAAACCGCCGCCTTCTTGGCCGCCAATAAAAGGTAAGTCTCTCTTATACAAACCCGAACGGTGATAGGTGTCGATGAAGTTAATCCCGGAGAATTTGTTCTTGATCAACACCGACCCCGGGTTCAGCTTTGGCGTCGGGTAATCTTTCTCGATTTTCATCACCGAGGACGGTCCGGTTTCGCGAATCACCGCAGCCGTCTGTTTTATTTTATTGTATTGGAGAGAGAGAAAGTTAATAAAACGATACGTGTGTTAATTTGCGCGCGTGTGAATGAATCCTCGTCATCATCGTCGTCAAATTCGTTTAGCGAGAGAGCCGCAACAGCAACAGCAACAGCAGCAGCAGCAGCAGCAGCAGCGAGAGAGAGAGAGAGAGAGGCGGCGAAGAGATGATGAGAGACCTTTTAGAAACGAACTTTTTCCCGAGCGCAGAGGTAAAACAATAAAACAATACGAGACGACAAAAAACGACAACCACTCACCATGACGTTCGGAACGGACGAATAAGAACACGTTAACTTGCCGCCACAATTCGCAAATGCGAGCGAATTCAACGCCGCCCGGGAGCCTCTTCGTAAGATGGAGTGGTATGCAACCATTTTATTTTTATTTTTCTGTCGTTTTCGAAGAGGTGGATAAGAAGCCGTCAAAACTCTTTTTCAGTCATTTTTTGAAGGAAAAAAAAAAGTGCAAAATTTTCAATCGTCTATAAATCTGGCATCTCTCTACACTATTATTTTATACGGTACGCAAGCGCTAACTGATAATCTATCTATCGTCACTACTCTTTCTATTCTATTCTATTCTGTTCTCTTTTTACTCGTGGTGGTTAAAAACATTTATTTGTCTTCTGTTATTGTTTGAACAAAACTTCATCCAACCAAGACGTTTCGACGAGCGATACACGTTTCTTTGATTTCGTCGAAGCGGAGGAGCCGAGCGAGAAGACGACGCTGGATTTCGACTCGTATTCTGCGCGCATTTTACGCGCGAGCACGTCGTCGGTGTCGTGGACTATTCGAGCACCGAATGAAGAGACGGCTTTAGTATTTTTGTCGTCTTGGGAAAGTTCTTTTGTCGTGGTTGTTTCGCCGAAGCTTTTGAAAGACCGGCGGTTTGCTTCTTTTTTATTCGTCTCGGGAACGATGACTTCGTCCGGTTGGTTTTCTTCTCGTCGAAGGACGAACGCTGGGAACCCACTCGGGACTCGCGCGTTGATCGAACCTTCGTTGTTCGTGTATACTTGAACGTTCGTGACTCTCGGGGCGAAATGTATGGATATATCACCACCATTATCGCTTCCTTGACTTCGCGCGTCAATCGTCACTTCCGCGTCTTCGTCCCCGCATTCCACGTTTTCTAACGATATGTCACCACCGTTCGTGATGCATTTGGTATTCCCACTCGCGCGAAAATTCTTCTTCGAGCGTATCTCGCCTTTCTTCGTGTGCAACTCGCAATCGTGCACGAAAACGGAATCAATGTGAATGTTACCACCCGTTCCGGCGTCTATTCGCAAATCGTTCGCTACCACTCTCTTGGCAATCACGTCGCCGCCGTTCGTTTTAATCGACGCGTTCGCTTGTATCGTTTCGCATAAGACATCACCGTTTAACGTTTCCACGTTCACGTACGCACCTTTGACGCTCTTTAAGAATTGCACGCATGCCGGCGGCGATGATGATGATGCCGATGGCGCATCGTCCGTTCCATCCTCGTCGGTTTTGTCGTCGTCCTCGTCCACCACCGTCACGTCCACGCTCGCCTCGGCGATATTCGCGTTCACCGTCAACGAACTCTTCTTCCCCATCAGCACGTCTAAGGATACAAATCGAGGTGGAATTTTGCACTCGATGACACACACCTCGTTGTTATTGTTGTTATTGTTGTTGTCTTCGTCTTCTCCTTCGATGTCTGAGACGGTGTATGCGTACACGTCTCCGTTCTCGAGCTTTTCCGCCTTTAGTCGTAATCGCCCACCACTCCCACCGCCTTCATTTCTGCTCGACGAAGATAAAGAAGATAAAGAAGACAACAAAAAAGAAGAAATCTCCACGCGTTCGTCGCCGGGGTCTACATTTCGAACCACTATTTTCTTCCCTCCCCCGTGTAAATCCATCACGCGTAAGGTTTTGCCGACGGCGATTGGAAATTCGATTTTTTTTTCAACGTTGTTGTTGTTGTTGTTCAAGGATGATGATGATGAGAACGGTGCGAACGACGTAAACGTAAACGACGGTAGGACCATCATCGCGCTTCTCACGATCGTCGTCTGTACGCAAGAACGCCGAGGCAGCAAAATCTGCCGCGGCATTGATTGTTCTCTTTTGTGTGTGCGTGTATTCGTATGAAGAAGAGAGTTCGTTATTTTTTGTTTCGTTTGACGATGATACAAGTGGTGCTCTCTCTAAAAATGTGGGTTTTTTAATCTTGATGAAGGTGTCTCTGTGGGTTGTTGTTGTCGTTGTTCTGTTCGTTTTGAAGCCGCTGCTGTTGTTGTTGTTGCAAATTTGGAACTCTCCACGCCGGGAACAACGAAGCCAAAAAGGAATAGGCGAATATTTTCAACTCGCCGAACCAACTTTGCGGCATAGCGTCGGTATATCCCGCGACATGCGGCGGTCGTCGGTAGCGTTGACGACGTCCGTTCCTGATGTTATTTCTATTGTTATTGTTGTTATTCCCTTCGTCTCTCGCGTTGTTGTTGTTGTTGTTGTTGTTGTTGTTGTTCGCTCGAGCGTCTGCCCCACCTCCTTGTTGCGCTTCGTTTTCGGGAGGTAAATAGGCGCCAAAGAGAGCGTCCCAAACGGATTCTAAAACGCCGGTTTGGTACAAGTATCCGATGACCGCCGCCGTGATGTACATGGCCATTTTCTTCCTCGACGCGTCTTGACAAGCGAATGCGGTGATTAAAATGAGCTTGAACATGAGTTTCAAGTCGATTCGAAACTGGATGACTCGAATTACTTCGACAATTTCTTCGCCGTCCTCACCTCTTCGAACGATGCGTTGATACGGTTGATTCGGATCGAAATCGATGTCTGGATTGTTGTTGTTGTTATTCGCCCGGGCCAGCGCTGCTCCTAATGCTTCGGCTCCTTGTGGCACGTTTGGGGCAGCATCTGCCGTTGCTCCTGCGACGTTAGTGCCACTCGCACCGCTTCCTCCTATTTGGCTCGTCACATTTTCTTGCCGTTGAAAAAATGTTGATTGTTCGAGAGCGGCGTTCGTTTGCACGTACGCCAATCCCGGCGATCTAGGAATTACCGTCGCGTTCGGTCGCAAGCTCCTAAACGCCGCATTATAAGCCGCATTGTACGCATTTATCACCATTGGTGAAACCATCACCGCGCCTGGCGGTGGAGATTGTTGTACTTGTTGTTGTTGTTGTTGTTGTTGTGGCGTCGAGGTTGCGTTCGGTTGCGCGCTCGCCAAAACGTTCCTATCGACGTTACTACTCCTACTCCTATTATCGTCACTCGTCTCTCTCGCCTCCAATCTCCTCTTCTCTCTCTCTTCTCTCTCGCGTTCCAGTTCTCGATTTGATTTTCTCACGATCATGTGCACAATCTTCACTTCGTCTTCGTCGTCTTCTTTTCTTTCGTTTCCTCGTCTTCTTTCCTCGTCTACTACATCCTCCTCGTCGCTGCTGCTCAGATATCTCAGTTTCTCTCGGTTCAACCCCAGCGCGTTTTCCAACGTCTCCTCGTCTTCTTTTAAAACTTTGCCTTGGTACAAAAAACAGATATATTTCGGATTGGTTGGTTTATGTAAAGAAGACTTTGATATTAAGCGTTTGCTCGCGTCAACTTTCAAGTCTTTCACCGTTTTCTTCGCGTCGATTCTGATTTTTCTTTTTTTCTTCTCACCAAAATCGTCCGTTTCTCTCGAATCATCATCGAATAACGCAATATCGTCGCTTTTGATTTCCACGGTCACGTACCGCACACTACTCTCGTTCTCTCCTCCTCCTCGTTCTTCTTCTTCTTCTTCTTCTTCTTCGAAAAGCTGCGCCTCTTCAATTTCCATCTTTCTTCTTCTTCTTTCTCGTGTCGTCAATCAACTGCTTTTCGTGTGTA
>Ga0255775_1002281_pt1 | contig 16735 bp, 14 predicted proteins | sample 011ome_26_FD_179973 | JGI IMG/M metagenome (GOLD analysis project Ga0255775, IMG submission 179973) | Coastal salt marsh microbial communities from the Groves Creek Marsh, Skidaway Island, Georgia - 011511BT metaG (version 2) | ecosystem: Environmental > Aquatic > Marine > Intertidal zone > Salt...
CGCGCAAGAACTACGGCGACGCACAGCTGATGTATGCGTACATGCTGCAGGCGGGCGAAGGCGCAGACTCGATGCCCATGAGCGCTTACGTGTGGGGAAAGATCGCCGAAGCAAATGGAGTTGAAGCGGCGATAGATGTTACGTCACTCTCATCGATACTACTGAGTGACAGAGAGTTAGAGCGTGCCGAGTCGATCATCGCTCAGTGTTTGGCAGAAGGCCTAGACAACTGTCCTGAATAAAACAATTTTTCTGAATAGCCACTTAATTATTTTTAACAATAATCTCGATACGCCTATTTGCAGCGCGCCCCAGCGCGGTGGCGTTCGACTGCAACGGCCGCGTATCGGCAAGCCCCATAACAACCAGATTGCCCGGCGACACATAGCCGCCTTCGAGGAGATAGTCGGCGACGCTCGCCGAACGCGCAGAAGACAAATCCCAGTTGTCACGATAGCGGCTACCAAATCCCATCGGCACGTTGTCGGTGTGCCCTTCAATTTGAATTAGCCCCGTCGCGCCGGTCAGCGAAGCGCCCACGTTGTCGAGCAGGTCCATAAAGCTTGCTTGCAATAGTGCGAGACCACTCGAGAAGCTGCCCTGTTCTGCAAGCCTGATAATAATAGAGTCACCGTCGCGCTCAACCTCTGCCAGGCCCTGATTGATCTCAGAAGAAAGATTGGCGCGAATTTGGCGGAACTGATCTTCGATCCGGTCTTCTTTGTCTTGGTCGGCGCTGCGGCCGCCACTTGTGCTCGCTCCATTGCTTATTGCATCGGCTGCTTGAAACGCTGAGCCTGAAACGCGCACCAGGCCGTCGACTTGAGTCTGTACCGACGCAACTTTGGCCAGCACCTCAACAAGCTCCTGGTCTAATTGCCCCGGTGCGCCCTGCGACTGAAGCCTGTCTTGAACGCGCACGGTTACCGCGCCGTTCTCAACCGCCACCGTCACCTTGCCCTCGGCAATCTCTCGCGAGAACTCGGCCTGCACCTCAGCAAGCGTCGCATTAGTCGCAGACTGCCCTGCGCCCACATCGCGCCTCAGTTCTTCGTCTAACGGCTCGTCGTCAGTCTTCTGTTCTTCAATCGTATTCATCGCCGTGGGTTCGGTCACCGCCGAGCGATACTGCTGCGCGATTATGCTTCTCGCGGTGGGCGACTCGATGACAGGAATCATTGCCTGTACGCCAAACTTGGATTTCATCGAGCCACTGACTTCTTTGTACTTTGGCACGTTAACATGCGCAAACGACAGGATGAGAACGAAGAACGCCATCAGCAGAGTCGCCATGTCGGCAAACGTCGCCATCCACGCAGGCGAACCACTCTTGCACGGCGGACAGTCCTCCGGCTTGGGAGGATCCTTTGGTGGCTGTTCTATAATCGGTAAGTCTTCTACCGATTCGTCAGTTGCTGCTTCGCTCAACGCTCTTCTCTCTAATTAATAATTAGCTGTTAGGAATTTTTATTTCGATGCGCCGGTTACGCGAACGCCCAGCCGCGGTGGCGTTATCATCTATTGGCACCGTGTCCGCAAACCCAACGACCTCTAACCGTTCCGAACTAAGCCCTGTCTCGACACTGAGATAGGCAGCAACCGACGCGGCGCGCGCGGCCGACAGGTCCCAGTTCGAATTAAAGGTCTCGCTAAATGCTATCGGCACGTTATCGGTGTGACCCTCGACTCTGACCATGCTGACGCCAATACCGATACTCTCGCTTACCTGAGCGAGTGTGTTACGAAAGCCCGTTTGCAAGAGCGCACTGCCCGACTCGAAGGAGCCTTGGCTCGCTAGCCGAATCACAATCATGTCGCCCTCGCGCTCCACCTCTAGCAGTCCGCGCGCAATCTCACTGTTGAGGTCAGCGCGGATTTCCTCGAGACGGTTTGAGCTGTCACCATCGGCGTTCGCACTCTCTGTAGAGTCGGCGCCACCGGCACCCGCATCGGCGATATCGCTCGCACTAATAGCAATGCCCACCTCGCTACTCACCTGTGTTTGCACATCGGCAACGATCGCGGCGACGTCGATAATCGTTTGGCTTGCAATGCCATCGCGTGATTCGCCGGCGCCAAATTCGGCACCGCCGCCTTGCGCAGACGTCACGCTGACGACAATTTTTTGACCCTCGGCAGACACCTCAACCTCGCCTCTTTCGATCTGCTCGGCGAGCGCGGCTTTAACGGTTTCGAGTTCTTCTTGGAACTGCTCTGGATTATCGCGTGTCTTGCGTATGAGATTTTCTTTCTCGGGGTCGACGGCGCGCTGACGCGGATTATCGATTAACGTGCGCTCAGCTTCGGCAGGCGTAAACGTTTCGACCACGAGACTTCGCGCCGAGGGAATCTGAATTTTAGGAATGATTTTCTTAACGCCAAAAGCGTTCTGTAGCGATCCGTTGATTTGCTCAAATTTTGGGAGTTCGGTATCCGAAAAAGAAAGCAATAGAACGAAAAACGCCATAAGCAGTGTTGCCATATCGGCAAAGGTCGCCATCCAGCCCGGCGCGCCGCTCTTACACTCGGGGCAGCCTTCGGGCTTTTCTTCGTCGCCACCGCCGCCTGCTGTCGCGACTTCGACAGCAGCGATAGCCGCCTCGATGCCTGCGCCATCTGGCTCATCGTCAGTAATCTGACTTGCGTCTAACGCTTCTTCGGTCATAAAACCTTAGTTCTCGATTAGGCGTTGGCTTCGGCAAGCTTTGCGCGTGCCTTCGGTGCAACAAACGACGACAGTAGATCGGAGAGCACGCGCGGATTGCCACCAGACTGAATGAACAGCGTCCCTTCGATGATCAACTCGCAGTTTGCAGCCTCGATGTCTGACTGATTAGTGAGTTTCATTGAGATAGGCAGACAGATCACGTTAGCAAGAATCGCTCCGTACATTGTTGTAAGGAGCGCAACCGCCATCGCAGGGCCGATCGATTTTGGATCGGACATGTTGCCAAGCATGAGCACGAGGCCCACGAGCGTGCCGATCATACCCATTGCAGGCGCAATCTCACCCCAAGCGGCGAAGAACGAGGCGCCCATTTTGTGTCTGAGTTTCATTATTTCGATATCGCGGCCGAGGGTTTTCTTGATCATGTCCTCGTCGGAACCGTCTACCAGCATCGACACTGCCTTCGCCATGAAGGGATTGCTGATGTCCTGACCTTCGAGCGCGATCATGCCATCTTTGCGAGCAATCGTGGCAAACTCCACCATCTGCGTGATCAATTCCTCTGGCTTCTCGATTTTGTTCTTAAATGTTTTGCCAGCGACCTTTACCGCGCCGAGAAATTCGCCCAACGAAGAGCGGAACAGCGTAACCGCGAGTGAGCCCGCGAAAACGATATTCACCGAGGGGATATCGATAAAGGCGCCGATCTGATCCAACCCAATCGCACTGATGATGAGTCCGAATGCGCCTAACAGGCCGAGTATCGTTGCTATATCCATCTTCAATCTCCAAAACTGCAATTACAGCGCTTGTATTCACCAGCGCCTGAGGCGCGCATTACGCCTATTCAACTCTTAAACTTACCAATCGACTCTTTCTCTCGCTTTGTTACTCTAAATCCGTAACAATTTGCCTCAGAGTCGAGTTTAACTACTATCACTTTTCGAAGGTGCTGCATGAACGGAACTAAAACTCATCAGTCACACACTTCTCTCAATTCAGTCAGGTTGCGCACTGCCTGCGTCTTAATCGCTGCCGGCCTGCTATCGAGCTGCAACCCGTTCGAAACATCTCCCTACTGTGGCGATTACTTTACAGAAAACGCCTCTAGGGTCTCACGCTATAACGAACTGGGGCGCGGACTAGTCTTACACAACCCAACAAACACTACATGGCTCAAATGCCCAGCTGGCATGTCGTTAAGCTCGGCTGGTGATTGCCGTGGCGAACCACTTTACCTCAGTTTCGACGAGGCTGCCGCCTATGCCGCCGAAGCCTCTGAGAAGTCAGGGCAAAACATACGGCTGCCGAGCGTGAGCGAGATGCGAGCGCTAAACGAAGACGCCTGTATCAACCCTGCGCTCGATGTTCGTACTTTCTCCTCGGCCGTTGTCGAAAATCACTGGACTTCGGAGGAGAGTCGCACCAGCGGACTGCTTGCCTGCGCAGTCTATACTTATCAAGGTAACTCTTCTTGTCGCGAGTCGAAATCCACGCCTTACCCTTTTATGCTGGTAATCGAACGCGATTAATTCTCGTTTTCTAAAATTCAGACAATGAGATTAAGGCCGCCGCCGAGGCGAGGCTTCCCTTTTCGCGATTTTTTCGTTGCGTTTACTCTCTCGTTTGTCGCACTAACCTGCTCACGAACTACCATGTCTCGCGGCGCGTCTTCGCGTGCCAGACAGCGCTGGCCGTCTGCCTCGATAACGTCGTCACTGGGCAGTCGCTTGGATCGAAACTCCATCTTTCGGCAACCATAGGGAAATTCCTTATCCCAGGTAATAAAAAAATGCCTGCAGCCATAGCAATTAGCACGCGGCGAGTCGGACTCGCGCGATGAGCTACTTTCGTCCGAATTCATCGTAGTACTTCCAGCCGACAACTGCGACGAGAGCGGCAAAAAAAAGCCACCCAAGCATATTAGTCACATGAATACCGCGCAGGAAAGTGAGCTCCGGTTGCGTCCACATCAACGCAATAACCGGCACCCCTATCATCAGATACCAGCGGATATATTTGCAGACTTCGCAGTCTTGCGTGTTGCGGGAACTCATTATCGAACCGCTCCTTTGTCTGTCGAGCGCGAGCGTGAAGTGGCAGCCTTAGCTCTTATACATGTTTTCCATCGCCGTGAACTGTCCCTTGAGGTAGTCACCGGTGCTCTTGCTGCGCTGCACCAAACTCTCCATCGCGGCGAACTGCGCAATGTAGCGCTGCTGTGTTGCGGCCAACCGCTTTTCAAGATCGGCGAGCTGCGCTTCGTAGTCTTCAACCTTGCTCTCAGCCGTGGCTTGTCGGCTGTTTATCGGGCCTGAGGTGTCTAACATGCCTTTGAGAACTAAGCTCGAATCCAAGGCAAGTCCTTTGCTACCGCCGTCAAAATCCGACTGGTTGTCTGTATTCGCAGTAAGCATAGTTACTACGTCACTCAGGTTACTACTGATCACCGAGGCGTAAGTGTCCTCGTCTATTTTCAGGTCACCCGAAAGCTGGACACCTAATCCAAGGTCGCGGAGTGTCGATATTCCACCCGACGCCGTCGATGACTCCAAGTCTAACAGACCCTTGATCTGATTCTGCAGCATCGAGACGAATGTTTTATCTTTGGCGAGTGCGCCGGCTTCACCTGTCTCAGCATTCTTATTAGTAAGCTCTGTCGCAGTTTGCCTAAACGCGTTGTAAGTCACTACCAAGTCATCGATAGCGGCTCGCAGAATAGACGTATCTTCAGCGATCGATAGCCTAACTGGGTCGCTGTCTACCGCTGTTATATTGAACTTGAGACCGGGAATAACATCGCTCAGCGTATTACTGGCGCGCTCGATGTCTTCGAGTCCATTCACTGTGATGCTGGCGTTCTGCGCTGTTTGCAGATTATTGACCGGATCACCCAGTCCAATATCTGGAGTCGATGTCGCCGTGAACGCGTTTTCGATTCCTGTTGTCCCTTCGAACAAGACTACCCAATCGTTACCGGTCGCACTGCGGTTAACCAGGCGTGCGGTAATGCCTATATCTGCCGCATTAACCGCGCTAACGATACCTGCGGGTGTGTCTGTGGTAACACTAACCGAGGATACCGCCGGCGATGTCGTTCCGATTGTGAAATCAATAGAAAAAGCACTCGACGAGTTTAGCACCTGTGTCTCGCTCGTAAATCCGTTACTTGCCCTAATCGTGCCCTGCGCCAGTTGGTCAACAACGATATCGTAGCTTCCCGTTTGTAGATTGGTGCTACTAGACACGCTAGCGGTTAGCGTCGCCGGTTTTGAATTGGTAACAGTTTTGTTCGTGACATCGCTGACATCTTTAAGATTGTCGAAGGCGAGCTTTACGAGGGAGATGGCGCCTTTTAGCTGTCCGTAACCTGAAACGCTAACGGTGCTCGCTTCTTTCTTGCTCGTATACGAATCGATCTTGGGCTGAGTTTCGGCCTCGGCAAGCGCGGTCGCGAGCGCCTGAATATCGACGCCGGAGCCCATTTGCATCGCTTGTACAAGCGCGGTACCCGAAGTTCCGGCGGCTGGAGTCGTCGTTGTCTCTGCCATGATTCATCTCTTTAACGCTGCATTACAGCTATGTTACAGCTCGGTATCTATTTTGTTTCTTTGCTGCCAAAAATCTAACGCCCCAGGTCGCGAGCAACCGACTGATTTAGATAAAATTGAATAGCGAAAGCTGCGTTACTTTTGCAAACGTACTTTGCGCAGCCTCAAGCGCGAGCATGTCCGAGGACAGCTGCGTGATTGCCTTCGAGAAATCAATATCCTGAGCCTCTGAAAGCAGGTTTTCGTAGATGATCTGCTTGTCTGCCGCTATCTCTTTTCTCTGCGTGATGAGATTTTGACGCACACCCAGATCAACAACCTGCGAGCCTAAATGGTTGGATACACTATCGAGCTCGTCCATGGTTGCGCCAATGGCATCCGAATCGTTTGCCTTCAAAGCATTCACGAAATCGGTCATAACCGTAAACATATCGACTTTCGATGTTGACCCATCGTCGGCAACGCGGTCGAAGCGGCCCGCCAGGTTATAGCCCGACGTATTTAGATTTAGCTTATAGCCGCCGTCTACCTCGAGTGCGACTTCTGCTTGATTGCCGCGGTATTCCGTTTCACCCGAATCAAGGGTTACAAAAGGTTGAGTCGTTGTTGCGGTGCCGGCAAAAATGTAGCGTCCGTTCAAATCGACACTGTTCGCTAGCGCTTTGATGTCTATTAAGTAGCCCTCGGCCTCGGTCGCCATATAGCTTACGTCTTGTGCTGAGTAGGTATTACTCCTTGCGGCGATCGCGAGCTCTTGCATGCGGTAAACCATGTCTTGCATCGCGCTGATAGCGCCCTCTTCATTTACGAGGCGATCTTCGAGCGAATTAAGGTTCGCTACGTAGTCATTCTGTTTAGAAATGACCGACTGCAATCTTAGCGTCGACGTCGTCGCTTCGAGGTCGCTACTAGGGGTTACGGCTTTCTTACCTGTCGCAAGCTGTGCCTGCGATTCGGCAATCTTCGATTGCTGCGCAGTCATCTGCTTATTCAAGCTAGTGAAGTATTGATTCGTCGATATCTTCATTGCTCTTATAGTTCCTATTAGCGACTCTAGTGATAGGTTATCGCGTTAATTTTATTTCGTGTTTTTCTAGCGTGAGGCCGATAAGATCGCGTCGAAAAGATCGCCCGATACTTTAATAATCTGCGCCGCTGCTTGGTATGATTGCTGGAATCGGATGAGATTGGCCGCTTCGTCATCGAGACTAACGCCGGTTGCCGCATCGCCTAGTGCCACTGCATCTTCGTAGACCACCTCTAACGCTTCGGCCGACATTTTGGAGAGCGAATTCACATTACCGATACCATTTACCAATGTGATGTAGGTTTGTACCGGAAGCTCTCCCCCCTCGAGTCTTATGTTCTGCACAGCGGCAAGCGCAACGATGTTGCTATTATCGCCAAGGCCGCCCGTGTTGGGTTGCAGCGTGAAACTGTCGCCAATTGCCGGTGCGCCGCTGAGCCGTATTCGAACATCGCCAAAGACTATGTCCTTGGCTGAATCGTAGGTTCGTTTCGCGAGGAGCGTATCAGTAGTCTTGTCGCGTATTTCAACGGTTTTTGACCCAGTAAAAGTAAAAAGCAACGGCGGCTCTGCAGCGGTTTTCGCTGCTGCCTTCACGTCACCTATTCTGTACTGTAGCTCTGCGGATCGCGCATCGCCCGTTGCATAAACTAGATAGTCTTCGCTTATGGTCGCGTCACTACTAAGTGTGGTTGCAAGGCCGAGACGTGAAAGATCTTGCGCCGTACCATTACCGGCCCAATAATCTTTAAAACCGAATTCAATGGCGTCACCTTCATAGTAAACTCGCCCTGTTACCAAGCTGTTTGTTCGACCTAAAAAGTTGCTTGTCTCTGCCGCATCACTTCCTAGAGTGATGTTCGCTCCTTCATTTCCGGCCGTGTTTCTTAGGACAAAGTTGCCCTCGTTGTCGACAAACCCCTCGACTTTAGTTGTCGCTGATTGCGCATTTACTAATACTGCTAATGCTTGAGCGTCGGTCGGCGCTGTGTCCGAAATAATCGTTGTTCCATTGATAGTCAGGCGACGCGTCGAATCAAAGTTGGCAGGGTCTATCGTGATAACGTTACTGGCAGTCGCAGTAACCTTGCTCGCTGCGCTTACTGTATTTACCCAGGTTGCCACGTCCTTGGCACTAAGAGTCGAACCATTAGTTAGATCCAGCGCGCCTAGAGCTATGCCGTTTAGCGTTAGATCACCGTTTGGAATTAGCGTGACAGTGGCACCCGAAGTATTCGTCTGTTTAGGGATATTGAAAGAAAGCAGTGAACCTTCTGCCGACGCCCCAAGTTTTAACTCTGAGTCAAGATAGGCCGCAGCACCTGTCTTATTTGTATAAGCTGAAATATAGTCGGCGGTAGGCTCGAGCGTAGTCGCATTCGCAAGACTAGCTGCAAAACCGGCTTCAAGCTCAGTACCAGCAAGATGATTACGCTGTGCTGTAAAAAGTTGCAGCGATTCTGACTCGGTGAGTGACGGATGAATCGTGATCGAAAAACCCTCGCTTCCCTTGGGAATACGCAGTGACGGTTCTGACGTATTGGTCGTCACCGTTGCTTTTTCGAGAAAATTTGAACGAACGCCAGCGTCGAGTGTTTTAGTTGCGAGTTTAAGCGGCTCAGCGTAGCCGTAGTCAATCGAGACATCGACGAGCTTTGAATTACTCACGCTTTGTTGGACAACAAGCCTGCCTGCACTCGCGATTTGGCTGGTATCAGATATTGCGACTGAAATATTTTCAGAAACTCGTAGCGACGGCTCGATCGTAAATTGCCGACCACTCACGGGTGCCTCACCGAGGGAGACAGTGATTCCAGCATGCTCGAAAGCGCTTCCGTTACCTACTGTAGGCTTTACCCCAACAGACGTACCTGTAGCCAAATCAGTGACTAACCACGTCGCCTCGCTAGCACTCCACTGAGCGCTAAAAGGGCCAACTGCAGTCGCTGCATTATCATTGGCTATCGCCGTTATTCCTGCGTCTGGCGTGCCTCCACTATTCTTGGCCTTATAGGTTGTTGCGAGATTGAACAGATCTTGGCCAGTTTCATTATTTTGATCCATGCCACCTGCATGTATTGTATTTACCGAGTTAGCAAGGGACAAAATTAACGAATCGATGTCGCCACGTAACGGCTCAAAAACGTCATCGCGAAAACTAAGCAAACCGCCTAGTGAACCGCCTTTCAGGGCTCCTACATTAACGTTACTTCCGTAGGGATCAAACATGATAGCGACAGGTGATCCAGGCACGGTTGGAAACACAGCACTCAATGCTGTTGCGCTGTTTAGATCGACAAACTTTGTATTATCACTCGCTCCAGCGAGCTTTACGTTGACGCGCCCCGCACTGTCGAAATCGAAATCGAGCTTAGCTAGTTTGGCCATCTCATGCATCAAGTGATCGCGCTGATCAAGAATTGCCGCCGGCTGAAGCGATTGTTTTGTGTTCTTGCCGAGTTGTCTATTAACAAGCGCAAGACTTGCACCTAGTTGATTAAGCTCGTCTATACCTGCCTTTATTTCGCCGATCATTTCAGTTTCTAACGCACTTAGGTCACTCGTTACACTTTGCACGCGTGCGGCGAAAAAATTGGCAGAGCCAAGGAATTCTTGACGATAAGTCTGTTCAGACGGGTTAGTACTTAACGTTGTTGCCGACGAGAAAAATTGATCGATAGCCGAGGAAAGTCCCCCGTTTTCTGAGCCTAAAAGATTAATAACTCGATCGGTATACTTAATCATTGGCTCTTGCGCGCTCAACGCACTTTGTGATGTACGAATACTACTCTCGGCAAATTCATCATACGCACGCTGCACGCCAACGAGACGAGCGCCTGTACCAACATAGCTAACGCCTTGCTGCGCTGGCGCATTCTCCGACATACTGACTTCTTGACGCGAGTAACCGTCAGAATTGATGTTGGCGATATTGTTACTCACGGTCGACAGCGCCTGCCTATAAAGCTGGGTAGCGGTCGCACCTATGGTAAGTAAATCAGTCATTTCGTGGTCTCAGAACGCGAGGGATCTCAGTAATTGTTCGTCACTAGTCAAATCGCTTGGATCTGTAGCTAGACGCGCCCGACGCAGGTAGTGCTGTGGGTACGGTTCGCGCGTCTAAAGGGTTGCCTACTCGGTTTGCTGTAACTGAGTCTAGCCAGTCGGCGATGCCTAGGCTCTGCCGACTTGCCATCACCTTAGAGACCTCGTCGTAAAACATGTCGTCGAAGAAATCCATTGAATCGCTGCGAAGCAAATCGCTTTGCATTGGCTTAATAGACGCTTTCATAGAGTCGGTCATCATCTTTAAGAAAAGTGACTCGAATTCGGCTGCCACTTTTTTGTTAACCGATCCCTGATCGACGCCTGCTTTGTTCGCCGAGCCTTTAAGCGCCGCGAGACCTGCGAAGTCATAGGCGCTAGCTACAGGCATTCCTAATCCAGCCATTTAGATCACCACCAATTGTGCTTTTAAACTTCCCGCGCGCTTGAGCGCTTCGAGAATTGCGATAAGTGCCGAGGGCGATGCGCCTACTTGGTTAACGGCATCAACAATGTCTTGAAGCTCAACACCCGGTTCGAGAACCACCATTTCATTGCGCGGCTCCTCGATTGTTATATCGGCGTTCGTGACCTCCACAGTCTCGCCGTCGGCGAGAGCGCCGGGTTGGCTGACATCGTTGAATGCATCGATTCGAACCATCAACGTACCATGAGACACCGCTGCGGCCCCTACGCGCACCGACCGATTAATCACCGCGGTGCCGGTACGTGAATTAATCACCACGCGAGCCATCGGTTCGCCTGGGTCGACCTCCATTAGTTCGATATCGCTGAGAAAGCCAACCTTCTCGCTCATCTCAGATGGCGCACGAACGGCGATCGACACGGCGTCTATCGCAGTCGCCATGCCCTCACCGTATCGAGCGTTGATCGCAGTAGAAATTGCGTTAGCGGTCGAAAAATCAGCATCGCGAACATTAAGAACAAAGTGGTCAGCGCTTTCAAAGGGTGTTTCGATGAGGCGTTCGAGAATAGCCCCATTGGGTATCCGACCCGAGGTTGGCACACCAATTTCAACGCTACTTCCGGCGGCATCAACGGAGACTCCAGTAACCGTCAGCGAGCCCTGAGCGAGGGCATAGACCTGACCGTCTATGCCGCGAAGCTCGGTCATCACCAAGTTGCCACCGCGAAGACTTTCCGCTGTTCCAACAGTTGAGATGTTGACGTCTATCCGCTGTCCGGGTTTTGCGAATGCAGGAACTTCTGCAGTGACCAACACCGCCGCGACGTTGTCCGTCTGCCATGGTTGCTGTGCAAATTGAGTGGCGAGACTAATCAGACTATCACCCAAATCGAATTCCGACACGGGACCGTCGACACTCACACCGAGGCCCGAAAGCAACGACGAAAGACTCTGTCCTGTTACGCGAAACGTGTTGCCGTCACCTGTACCTGACAAGCCTGCTACTAAACCAAAGCCTACGAGTTGATTGGTACGCACACCGGCAACGTCAACAAGATCCTTGATTCGATCAGCAAAACTCACGCTAGGCGAGAGCAAGGTGAGTAAGAGAATGAGTAAAAACTTTTTCATGTAATTTCTGCCAAGTGAGACGTTGTTAGCGAACAATTAGTTAGAACGGCCAAAGTCCATAAAGCGCTTTAACGCCCCAAGGACCCTTCGTTGCACGCGCAAGTTCTCCGGCGCCACTGTAGGAGAATTGCGCATTGGCAAGGCGGCGAGACAGCACAGTATTATTTGGCTGGATATCCTCAGGACGAATAACGCCGCGTACGCGGATGTACTCGCTGCCTTCGTTTAACTCGAGTTGCTTTTCACCGAAAACGACGAGATTACCGTTAGCCATAACATCAACAACTATCGCCGAGATGCTACCGTTAAGCGACGCAGACTGACCCGCTGTGCCAGTGCCATTGCTGCTCAATGAAGAGCCGCCGCCATTTATGGTTGAAAAAAATTCACCGGCTGGGAAAAGCGCATTGCGTTGCTCATCTCCTATCACATCGTTAGAGGTAGTTCGCTCTGTCGAGAGACCAGTCACTCGCGATGCTTGCGCGCTCTCATTAAGGATAATCGTAATGATGTCGCCTACTTCGACATTGCCCGCGGCATAAGAGCGTCCCGCGGGATAGAGTCTTGCTCCTTTGTCGAAAATTGATCCCGTATTATGTTTAACGTCAGTAACCTCGACAGGGTAGGTCAATTCGAAGCTGTCGTTGGCTACCAACGAAGAGGGGCCAGTACTCGAGCACCCAATTAACACGCCAGCGATCGACATAGCTGAAATGAGTTTACTTAAGTGATGCATAATTCTTTCCTTGATGCCGTTTTCGAAATCAACCGCTATCTATTAAAGGTTGTTATTGAGGAATCGAAGCATGCCATCGGTTGCAGCAATCGCCTTTGAGTTAATCTCGTATGCGCGCTGTGTCTCGATCATGTTTACCATCTCTTCTACAACATTCACGTTCGATGCCTCGAGCGCGCCCTGCGTAATCATGCCTGCGCCTTGTGCGCCAGGTATCCCTACAATAGGATCGCCGCTTGAATTAGTACGGGCGAACAAATTTCGTCCTAAAGGCGTGAGACCCGCTGGGTTAACAAAACGAGTGAGCTGGAACTGCCCAACGTTGGCAGCGCCACCTCCGGCTGCAAGTTCTACTGTAATCGTGCCATCGCGTCCGATCGTGACGCTAGCGGCGTCCTGAGGGATAGTAATCGCTGGGATGAGCGACTCGCCTGAAGCCGTTACAATTTCACCTGTGTTCGAGAGTTTTAACGACCCGTCACGAGTATAGGCTGTCGTCCCGTCAGCTTGCTGTACGGCAAAAAATCCAGAGCCGGCAATAGCAACATCGAGCGAATTCTCAGTCGAGATCATGTTGCCTTGTCGATGTACTTTCTCGGTCGCAACAACACGCGTACCCGTTCCAAGCATAAGCCCTGTTGGTGTCTCGGAATTGATGTCGGCCTGCGCGCCCGCCTGAACTATTCGCTGATAGAGAAGGTCTTCGAACATCGCACGGTCTTTCTTAAAACCGGTCGTGTTTACGTTAGCAAGGTTATTCGCAATAACCGTCATTCGAGTTGACTGTGCCGAAAGACCAGTCTTTGCTACCCACATTGAAGCATCCATCGATGATTCCTCTTAGTTCTAAGCTTATCCGGCGCGCATTAGGCGCGAACCGTCTTTATCCATTTCTTCTGAACTTTTTATTACTTTCATCTGCGTTTCGAACGAGCGATAAAAATCTAATAAGTTCACCATAACTTCGACTGCGCTAACGTTGCTTCCTTCCAGCGAGCCTGACTCTACCGATGCGGTGTTTGGACCGAGTGGAATATCGCCCCCCGCTCCGTTCACGCCTTCTGCCTCGAATAGCCCGTCAGTTCTCCGTACTAGAGTTGCTGCCGACGCATCGCGAATGAGCAACTGGCCTATCGGTTGTGCAGGTTCGGCTTCAGCTGTCGGGTCTTGAAAAAAGACCGTTCCATCCGGCGCTATGTTTACGATTCCGCCTTGAGGGATAGCAATTGCGCCACCGCCTTCTCCTAGCACTAATTGACCTGTGCCTGTTTCCAAGAAGCCGTCACTTGAGACATGCAAGTCGCCGCGGCGGGTAAAAGCCACTTCGCCACCTTCGGCTTGCACACCCAATACTGTCGCGTCGTTCATCGCAATATCGAGCGGATTACCGGTCTCCATGCGAGTCCCTGTATCTAGCAAAACGCGCTCAACACGCGAAGGAACGATTGGCTGAAAGCGAGTAGGAAATCCTGGGCCGTTGAGAGTTGCCGATTCGGGCCGAGAAGATTGCGATCTCTTGTAGCCAACGGTCGAAATGTTGGCAAGATCATTCGTTAGCTGTACGCGCTGAAAGCTCTGGTTAGAAGCGGCTCCCAATGCAGTAAATATCAGCTTGTCCATTTTAGTTCCTCGGCCTGAGTGTCAGGCTTTTCGCCTTATTAGCCTCTGATGTTAATAATCGCCGTCGTCATTGTGCTCGTCGTTTCGATCGCTTTGGCATTAGCTTGGAAGTTTCGTTGTGCGGTGATCAAGTCAACCAGTTCGGAGGTTAGGTCCACATTAGAGCGCTCTCGCGAACCGGCACGAAGTGTACCGAAGCCAGCTGAGCCAGGCTCACCATAACTCGGTGTACCCGAGTCAGATGTCGAGAAGAAGCTCGAGTCACCAATCTGACGAAGACCCTGCGGCGACGAGAAGTTCGCAATAATGATTTTACCGAGAGACTTCTGTGATCCGTTCGAGTAACTCGCAACAACAAGCCCGTCATCGCCGATGTTTACGCCTACCAGGTCGCCTTCCGGCGCACCGTTCTGTGACTGACTTAATACGGCAAACGGCGAGTTGTACTGCGTACTCGCGGTGTAAGCGATGTTGACCGTGGTCCCCGTAATCGAGTCACTCTCAAGAGCATAGGCACTCAATGGTGAGACCAGTGTTCCACTCGTGTCGAAGGTGAGCTCACCCTTATCAAGGAAGATGGGCGACCAATAAGGAATGTCATTCTCCTCGAAGTCTGCCTTGTCTGTTGTCTCTTGCCAGCTGCCATCCTGATTCTGCACCACGTAGACGTCGGAGGCACCTTCAGTATCCGGCATCAGCTCAACATAGGTAGATGTACTGCCGAAGGCGGCGGCTACGTTCTCGAGTCCCCAGTCAGAATGACCAGTAATCTGGATAAACGAGTCAGCACCCGTCGTGGCGCCTTTTACAGTAAGCGCGCCTTTACCTTCATCAAAGCCAACCTTGATACCACTTACCGAGCGACCAAGGCTATCGGCCATCAAGTTAATCTTGTCTTGCAAGTGCTTGGTGAACGTACCTATCGAATACTGTCCAAGATCTAAGTTGATCTGAGAGGAGATACCATCAACAATAACCGTCAAATTTCTGTTACCCGCAGTTACAGAGAAAGACTCTGTTGGGTCTATGCCCATCGCGTTGCCTGTCACATTTGCAGGCAAAGAATTTTGACCTCGTAATGTGGGTAAGTTATTCACCTGCGAATATTGTGCGGCAACGCTCTGAGCCTCAGAAAAACCGAACAGTGCAGAGGCAAGTTCTGAGGCAGCAGTCAACGTGGATTCACCTTCTACTACTTCTGTGTTTAGCGTAATCTCGAGGCTCGATTGATCTCCCGTCTGGCCACTCTTGAATAAGAATTGACCGTCGCTATATTCGACAGAAATCCCATATCTTTGGTCGGCCGCCGCAAGCGCCGTTCCGTTAGGAAGTACGCCGCGCATTAAGAGGACATCTTGCTCGGTATCTAGAGGAGCAAGTACCTCGCCTGTAGTCGCAAGCTGAAAAATAGTCGCGCCATTTGTCCCGCCGGGTGTCGCCGTAATCGAATCAACTTTGTCCTTGTCAGTCTGCGTAAATTTAAATCCCTGATTAACCGGATCATAGGCGATGACAATGTCATTGTAGGCAGCATAGTCTGCGTTAGTAGCCAGGGCATTCGTTAACGCGTAGCCCACTGACTCTGGAGTTGCGCTTCCTGCATTAGCGCCAAGCAACTCCGTTACTTTAAGCTCGATGGCAGCGGTTTCGCCCCGCTTCAGCGTTAGAGTTACTGGTGTAACAGGATCCGTCGCAGCAAAGTTGAAATTCTTTCCATCACCAAACCGATCGTTCAAGATATTGGTTAGTTCGAAAGCAATCTGCTGTCCGGAGAGCTGCTGATTACGGCCAGCGAGGTGCTCAAGACCAATATTAACGGGCTCAGAACCATCGATAGAGATCTTAAACATGTTTGTAAGCCGGTCGCGAGAAAAGTAGTTGCCGGCATCGGTATAGGCTACACCATCTGCGTTAGCACCTGGAAATTCATCTATGTAACCTTCGATGTCCCCATTGCTATTTACTTTCGCAGCAAAGTTCACGCCGTCTTTGTTGTTAGTGAGGTTCAAATTATCTGTGAATATCGATCCTTCTGGAATCGCAGAAGCGATGGTCGCAGGTTGCGAGACTATCGGCTGTGACAGCTGGTCGTAAGAATACTTCTTATAGACAGTACCGGTGGTAATGAGATACTGGGCGCTATCTGCGCTCGTGCGCTGTAGGGCTTGCAGTTCTGATGAAGTTTTTATTTCCCCGTATTTATTCACGAAAAACTGATCGCCACCGGAATCAGACGCCTGCACCAGGGCAGGGTCAACGGGCTGATCGTCGATATACACGTAGGTCTGCCATTTGTTGAAGGGATCATCGGCCGTCGCGTTGGCTGTCTTCACATAATAGACGGTTGAAAGATGAGAAGAACCCGAAGCACCATAGACGGTAAACGAGGTCGTCTTGTGGTAAGTGTCTGGCTTGTTAGGATTAAAAACCGCAGTAATTGGCTCGCTTTGCGAGGGAAGGTTCAGGCCCAGTTCGACCTCAGTCGTCGCAGCAAATTCCGATACAGTGGATCGAGGAATCGACATTGCAG
>Ga0255775_1002282_pt1 | contig 16735 bp, 9 predicted proteins | sample 011ome_26_FD_179973 | JGI IMG/M metagenome (GOLD analysis project Ga0255775, IMG submission 179973) | Coastal salt marsh microbial communities from the Groves Creek Marsh, Skidaway Island, Georgia - 011511BT metaG (version 2) | ecosystem: Environmental > Aquatic > Marine > Intertidal zone > Salt...
GCCATTGGCTCTCAAGCGCGGCATAGAGCCCTTCAATGGATTGCATGTGTTCCGTGTGCTCATCCGCCGTATCCACCGGGGTTAGCGGCCCCTCAGGAATCCCAAGCTGACGAGAGGTAGCGGTCAAGGCCAGTTTGTGCTGGCCTGGGGCCTGGGTCACTTCTCCCCAGGACCACAAGGCCCGCATAGCCGTCGTTTGTCCGCCGGAGCCATGCACCGTGTCTCCGCGGGCATCTTGGTATTCTGAGGTTCGAGCGCGGGATGCGCCCACATAATAGGGGCGAAGCCCTCCGCCTGCCCCATGATGGCTCGCTTGGAGCCCGCGAATCACTTGGCCTCCGTAAAGCTGAATTTCGGTGCGTTCGGTCGATCGCGGCCGGACATCCGTCAAATAAAGCACCCCGCTTAGAGCATCGGTACCCAACGTCAATGTGTTCGGGCCCAGCATGATTTCGGCGTGGTCCACGCCGAGCAAGGGGAAATCAAGACCGTGGTCCGCGGCACCCTGCAAATTGTCGTACCTCGATCCTTGAAAAGCGGTTAGGACGCGATTTCCACCGAGTCCACGGAGTACAGGTTTCAGGCTTTGCCCTCCGGCGCTCGCCCATTGAATACTCGGGCTCTGGGCCGAAATACGGCGAATTTGGGTGGGGTCTCCTTGTTGGTACGGGCGTATAGCCGCAAAGGTGGCCGCCTCATTGGGGGCCAAAACCTCTTCCGAGGGACAGACATGAGCTTCGGTCAGCTCCATGAAAAAAAGGGGGTCCGGGAGGCTGTCCACGGTCCCAAAAGGCAAGCTGGTCAAGCCTGCCAATAAAGGAATAAGCATGAGTACGTTGGTTTTAAGTTCATCGTTGGTGGCCAAGCGGAAGGCCGCCGGGAGGGCCACGAACATGACGGAAAACCAAGGTGCCCTCAAACAGGTCGTTTGAATGGAATGCTACCAAGGGGGTGACAACCACCGACCCTAGGTGTGGGCGAAGGATGTCCAACGTAAAAACATGAGCGAATGAGGGCCATGGGTGCGCCTGGCAATGTGCCACTTGGGCATGCATATGGAGGCCGCCTTCCTCGCAGATTTCGGCGTGGTGATGGCAGCTGTGCTCCAAGGCATCTAAGGCCTGAATCCCCGTTGGAAGCAGGCTCGACAGGATGCACCACCAAATACCCAAAATTCGCATGAGGCAAATTTAGGCCCTTTCGTTCAGTCAAGTGCTGCGTTAGCCGAGTTGAACCCATGCTGTAGAATTTGGTTGTTTAATTTTGCCCTGCACACCCAGCCCATGAAAAACACTCTGTCCATGCTCGCCGTTTTGGCTATGCTCATCCTGGGGGGATCAACCCCAGCGAATGGCTGCGCTACGCCCACTACAGTAGGGCTAGCCTCCCGCACCGCCACGAGCATCACCATTAGTTATACCGCTACCGGCGCTTTTCACCAAATTGAATTTGGAACACTTGGGTTTGCGTTGGGCAATGGGCAGCGTTCGGCCTGGACGTCCAGTCCCACCTTTTTGGCCAGCAATCTAGAGCCCTCCACGGGCTATGATTTTTATGTACGCGATAGCTGCACGGATGGTACCGTATCGAGCTGGACGCCCTATTACGCGACCAGCACATTGTGTGGTGTGGCCGAATTGCCTTGGTTTGAAAACTTCGATCAAGATCAAATGACCCCGCAACCGGCCTGGCCCTTGACAGGTCCTGGTAGCTGGCCCAACTGCTGGCCCAGAAGCCCGACCACGGGCTATGGCTGGGTTGTTAACCCTGTTCCTTTCCCGAACAACTTTACCGGTCCAAATTCGGACCACTCCGGCCGGAGTAAGTACGCCGTATGCGATGTCATTGGCTTTACCGGCACCAACACGGATGCTACGCTGCGCACCCCGCAGATTTCGCTGGGGACGGTGAGCAGCCCAGAATTGAGCTTTTGGTACCACATGTTCGGTACCGGCATTGGAAGTCTTCAAGTTCAAGTGAAAGAGGCCGGCGCTTCCGGTCCATGGACGACCGTGAAGACGATAACTGGACAGCAACAAAGCTCGCAAGGGGCCGCTTGGACCAACGAGATTGTGTCCTTGACAGCCTGGGCCAACGATACCATTTTCATTCGCTTCAAAGCGGTCCGAAACAGCACTTTTACTCAGTTTGCCGACATCGCCATTGACGACATTCACGTGCGTCAAGGATCGGGTTGTCCTGCCCCTGCAAACGTTCAGGTAGCAGGCGTCACCTCCTCCACCGCCACCCTATCCTGGCTGGCGGGTGGGGGTACTTGGAGCCAAATCAGCTACGGTACAGGCACCGTATCGCCCGGCGGAGGGACAGTCGTGACCGCCTCAGGCAATCCTGGTACGATCACCGGTCTCAGCCCCAACACGACCTACCAAGCCTACGTGCGGGACAGCTGTTCCGTGGGTTCATCATCTACCTGGATTGGTCCAGTCAGTTTCACCACGGACTGCGTGCCCGTGTCAGCCCCCTACCTGGAAACCTTTGACGGCACCGCCTGGGCGCCAGGGGCTTGGGGCCAGCCTGGAACGATTCAAGGATGCTGGGACCGCGATGCGACAACGAACTACTTCTGGGCGCCAGGGCCTCCGGCTTTCCCGGCCTGGAATACGGGTCCTAGTGGCGACCATACCCCTACGGCGGGCGGTAAGTACATGTACACGGAAACCTCCACGTTTACCGCGGGCACGAGTACCATTTTAACGAGTCCAGCGATTGATTTGGCTCCTTTGGACACCCCACAGCTCTCCTTCTGGTACCACATGTACGGGGCGGATATCTCAGGGTTGACCTTGGACATTTCAACCGGCACATCGTGGACCCCATTGTGGTCCATTTCGGGCCAACAGCAAACGTCCTCAACGGCCGCTTGGTTGGAAGCCATTGTGGATTTGAGTGCCTATGCCGACGATACCATCAAGCTTCGCTGGACGGGCAGTAAAACCACGGTATTGACCCAAACGGCCGACATCGCTTTGGACGACGTCAACGTATACGAAAAGCCCTCGTGCCCCAAGCCCTCAGGTCTAGCGGTAACGGGGAATACAGCCACCACGGTGACTTTATCGTGGTCCTCCACCGGCGTTGCCCCATGGCAAGTGGAATACGGTAGCCCGGGCTTCACCCCGGGTAACGGCACGGTGGTAACCGCAGGAACCAATCCTTTTACGGTGACGGGTCTAAATGGTTCAACGCCATATCAGTTCTACGTTCGGGATACCTGTGGTGTGAGTGGAACTAGTCAATGGGTCGGTCCTATCGGGGCGACCACCTTGTGTACCCAGGTTCCAGCCCCTTGGTCGGAAAACTTTAGCGGAACGGATTGGGCACAGAGTTCGGGGGTTTGGAACGATCCGGGCGACATTGGATTGTGCTGGAACCGTTCGGACACCACGGGCTATTATTGGACCCCACGCACTGGTGCCACCCCATGGCCCAACACCGGACCCAACAGCGGTGCAGGCGGCAGTGGTAAGTACCTCTACACGAACGTGAACGCTTTGACTCCATTGATCACGCGTGTCACGACTCCCTGGATTGATTTAACGGCTATCGATACCCCGGCTATTTATTTCTGGACCCACCTCTACGGTTCCAATATTGGCAGCATGGCGGTAGAAATCAACGACGGAGGTGGTTGGGTCAACCTCACGACGGTTTATCCGGGAGACCAAACAGCCAAGTCCTCCCCTTGGACCGAAAACATTGTCAACCTCTACACCTACCGAAACGACACCGTTCGCTTCCGCTTCTCGGCATCGCGCAGCAGCGGCTGGTGGGCCATGATGGGCTTGGACGATATTTCGGTAGATGCCGCTCCACCTCCCACCTGCGTAACTCCAACCACTTTGAGTGTAGCGAGTATTACCCCAACGGGAGCCACCGTGAGCTTTTCCACGTTGAGCGGCTATTCCCAACTGGCTGTTGGGGCAACCGGATTTACGCCGGGCTTCAGCACATTAACCAACCCGAACGCGACCTCGCCCACAGTGCTAACTGGCCTGACCTCCAGCACGTCGTATGATGTGTACGTTCGAGATAGCTGCGGCCCCGGATTGGTTTCTGGCTGGAAAGGCCCCTTGACCTTCTCCACCCAGCCTTGCCCTGCCGTGACGGCCAACTTTAACTACAGCGGCTTGGTGTTGACGCGCATATTTAGCGCCCAAGGATCCACCACAGGAAATAGCTATGCATGGGACTTTGGCGATGGAACGGGCGGAACCGGTAGCAGCAAAACGCATACCTATACTTCTCCGGGAACCTACAATGTGACGCTCATTGTGAGCAATTCATGTGGCTCTGCAGATACCTTGACCATTCCTATTACGGTTTGCGGCGTGTTGAGCGCCAATTATACGTCCATGGTGGCCGGTCTGACCGCGGCCTTCACCGCAGGAGGAGCAGGTGCTTCAGGATACTATTGGGAATTTGGCGATGGTGCGACCGGCACGGGAGCCAATCCTGTCCACAGCTATGCCGCATCGGGCCTCTACACGGCTACGCTGCGCGCCTATAATGCCTGTGGGGATACGGCTAATTACAGCTCGACCATTGTCATTTGCAATTTGCCCACCGCCGAATGGACGGCCAACATTCTCTGGTCCAATGGATCGGGCATGAACGTCCAGTTTGATGCTGGTTTTTCCATTGGAGCGACGTCCTATACTTGGTACTTCGGCGACGGAACACAGGGCCTAGGCAAGACACCGACGCACCTCTATGCCGTGGCCGGACTTTTCTACCAAGTGACCCTGGTCGTAGCAAATGATTGTGGGGGTTCGGATACACTCAGTAAGTCCTTGAGTACTGTGGGCTTGGACGATGCGGGCATTCCGCTCTATGGCCTCTGGCCCAATCCCGTGGCTCCGGGCGGTCGCCTGATGATTCAGGGCTTGCCTGCTGCGGCCTCCTTCCAAATCACGGATGCCCTGGGCCGAATCATGGACCACGCCGCCGTCGAACCTGCCGGAGACCGTGCCCTATGGCTTGAAATCCCCGCTCATTGGCCTGGAGGCGTCTACTTCCTTCGAACCGAAGAAACAACCCTGCGATTCGCTGTGACCCCATGATGCGGCACATGCTAGTGACGCTGGCGGTTTGCGTAGGGCTATCGGGCTGGGCGCAGCCCACACTATTTGGCAGTGCCACGACCGTTTGGGACAGCAGCCGAGCCCCGCAGGCCACCATGGTTGGCCAGGATGCCCTCTACTTGGGTGCTTCCGGAGGTACTTCCGACGAGGGCGTCCTGGTGTCTTATTCAGCCAAACACAAGACGATCTACAACGAATCGGTCGGAAACTGGCGCCTAACGTTTCTGAATGCGCTCACCAGCCATAGTCCAGAATGGACGCTTGAATTTAATGGCCGGGCGCGCATCGACGCCATGAGTAGCCGGCCAGGGGGCGAGGCCCTCATTCAGCTCGGCTACTTTGACAGCCTAAACTACAAGGGGACAACGTACTTCCACGCTAACCAGTACCGCCAAGCCTTTCTCACGGTGCATGCCGGGGATACCGCTCCGCCCGACTTGCTCTGGGAGCAGCCAGATACCACTTCGGTCGCAATTTTAGCGCACAATGGCAACATCCTCATGGTCGGAAATTCTGGTTTTGGAGGGACCGTCCGCCTTCACGAAGTGAGTCCAAGTGGGATGATTGTTCGTTCCAAGACACTGCCCGGCTTTGGCTACATTTCGGAGCTGATGGAGCTGCCTGACGGCAGTTTGTTCATTGGCGGGGGTTGTCCCAGTTTTCAAGTAAGCGTCGATTCCATCAATGTCAGTCCGGGAGCGACGTACAACACGTATTTGGCTTGTTTGGCGCCAGACTGGACCGGGCGATGGATGCGCTACTGGGAAGATGTGAGCTGCCACAATGTGCATTTGGCCTATTCCGAGCACCCGCAGTGGGACGGCCCATACATCTTTATGGCCGGTCCGAATTATCTCCCCTTCTCCATCGACAGCCTAAGCCATGCCGGCGCGAATACGAGCGGGGAGGATTTCTTCTTGATGGCCTTTGACAAAGCGGGCCACGTGCATTGGATCGAAGAAATTCCCGGCAACCAGGGCTTCTCTCGGTTTGGGCTGCCCGCTCGGCATGCCCTCGTCGCGGAGGGGGAAAACCTCTACCTACTAGGTCGTCACTACGGTACCGACATGTATTGGGGGACTGATACGGTGGGTTCCGGCTGGACCGTTGGAAGTGGGGCGTCGGTCCACCGTGCTGCCACGATGCTGCACTTTCACCTGCCGCCCAATGGACAAGGGGGTACTACCCCCCTGCCTAATCCGTATTTGTACCAAGCCATGGAGCTCCAAGCCTGGGGCCTTTTTGGCGATGCCTACCCCTCGGCCATGGTGGCGGGAAGCCCCTGGAGCTCCAACCACCCCATGGTCTATGTCTACCATTCAGACAGTTTGGGCGTGTCGGGCGGGGCCTTTCCCTATGAAACCCTGGTCTCCTCCAAAGCCAAAGCGGACGCCCTGATTGGTTTTGATCTCACCGTCAACATTGTCGTATGTGGCGTGCCCCTGCCTTGGCGGCTCTTCCCCAACCCGTCCTCCAACGAGGCGTGGATCACGTCCTTTGAGGGCGAGCGCCAGGTCCGAATTCTCGATGCCTTTGGTCGGATGGTCTGGAAAGCCACCGGATGGGCGCCCATGGCCCTGCCTGCCGAATCCCTGCCCAGCGGCCTGTACTACGTGACCATGGACGATCCCTTCCATCCGACGCAGCCATGGATGGTGCAGCATTGAGGGGGGTTCTAGTCTTCCACCCCCTACCTTTAGGCCCATGCGTTATCCCCTTGTTCTGCTCGCTCTCCTGACCTTTGTACTTGGCGCCTGCCAAGAAAAACCTCTGTGCTGTGAGCCGGCGCCCTGCCCGACATGCTGGCAGCAATACGGCAGCCCCTATGCAAACGTTCCGAATACGGAAAACATCCTGTTGTACGAGATGAACCTCTGGAACCAGACTTCCGAAGGGACCTTGGCGGCGGCCGAAGCCCATTTGGACAGTTTGGTCGACCTACACATCAATACGGTCTGGCTCATGCCCATTTTTCCCCAAGGCACGGTAAACAGTGTGGGATCCCCCTACTGTGTAAAGGACTACCAGGGCGTCTCGGCGCGCTATGGCTCCTTGCAGGATATCCGCGATTTTGTGGCGTTGGCGCATAGCAAAGGCATCGCAGTCATTCTGGACTGGATCGCCAATCACACTGCCTGGGATCATCCCTGGGTGGCCGAGCATCCAGAATGGTACACCCAGGACACAAATGGAACCATTCTTCATCCCCCGGGCACCAATTGGCAAGACGTGGCGGACCTGAATTTTGAGGTAGATTCTATGCGTTTGGCGATGATTTCGGCTTTAAAATATTGGGTGCTGGAAGTAAATGTGGACGGTTTTCGCTTTGACGCCGCCGACATGGTTCCTGACGATTTTTGGGCCCAAGCCTTGGATAGCCTCACGGCCATTCCGGACCGAAAGCTCATTCTGCTCGCCGAGGGCGGCAATACCAGCCACTACGCCTCCGGATTTCACCTCACCTATGGCTGGACCTTCTACAGCCGCCTCAAAGACGTATTTGTTACGGGGTCTAGTGCGGGCATGCTCGCCTCCGCCCACAATCAAGAGTACGCCGGATGGCCTGCCTGCACACAGCGTGTTCGCTTTGCGACCAACCACGATGAATCCGCCTGGGACGCAACACCCTTCACCCTGTTTGGGGGCCGTTCTGCCGCCACCGCCGCCCATGTCTGCGCCACCTTTATGGGCGGCATTCCCATGGTATACACGGGGCAGGAAGTGGGAGAAACCGGCACCTCCTCCTTCTTTCAAAAAGACCCGGTTACCTGGGGCCTTCACCCAGGCATGAAGCAAACCTTCCAGGACCTGTTTGGGGTATATGCCGCGTCGGAGCCCGCTCAAACAGGGAGCCTTAAATCTTTTAGCCATCCGGACATCGTTTGCTTTAAACGAACAGCTGGAGTTGAAAATTTGCTGGTCTTTGTGAACACCCGGAATCAAACGGTCACCATGAACCTGGCCACGGAATTGAAAAATACCACTTGGACCAATGCCCAAACTGGGGCAAGTACCTCTCTGGAGACCACCCTTACCCTGGCCCCTTACCAATACCTTCTTTTGGAATGAACGTGAAAACTAAATGGTTGCTCTTTTCCATCGGCGGTTTGCTCTTGGTAGGAGCGGGATTATCCGTCATTGGGGAGGCCATACTGTTGAAAGGGGCGGGCGAAAGCTTCTTTTGGATGGGAACAGCAGGCCTCGTGCTCTTTAACGCGGGGCTATCCTTGTTTGGACAGGGAGTGGTGCTCCGCAGCAAAATGTGAGACGGCCGCAAGGTTACTTACATGCATAAAAAAAGGCTGCACGTTTGTGCAGCCTTTGCTCTCGTTGCCCCACTAGGACTCGAACCTAGACATACGGAACCAAAATCCGCTGTCCTGCCAATTAGACGATGGGGCATCGTGATTGGGAGCGCAAAGTTAATCCAACTGCGCTTTCTCACAATAGACTAAAGCGGGATGTTTCCGTGCTTCCGTTTTGGGTTGTGTGCCACCTTGTTCTCCAACATGGCGAAGGCCCGAATCAACTTTTGGCGCGTTTGGCTGGGCTCAATCACTTCATCCACATAGCCACGCGCCGCGGCACGGTAGGGATGCGCAAAGGCTTCCGCGTATTCCGCCTCTTTTTCGGCCCAAGTGGCCTCAGGAGACGCCGACTGCCCGATCTCTTTTTTGAAAATAATTTCGGCCGCTCCCTTTGCGCCCATGACGGCAATTTCAGCCGAAGGCCAAGCATAGTTCATGTCTGCCCCGATGTGCTTAGAATTCATTACATCGTAGGCCCCTCCATAGGCTTTCCGTGTGATGACTGTGATGCGCGGTACTGTTGCTTCCGCAAAGGCGTAGAGCAATTTGGCGCCGTTGGTGATGATGCCGTTCCATTCTTGGTCCGTGCCCGGCAAGAAGCCGGGAACATCTTCGAGGACAAGCAAGGGAATGTTGAAGGCGTCACAGAAGCGCACAAAGCGACCGCCTTTGGTGCTCGCGTGGATGTCCAAGACGCCAGCGAGGTAGGCAGGCTGATTGGCGACAATACCGATGGAGCGCCCAGCCAAGCGACCGAATCCGACCACCATGTTTTCCGCAAATTGGGCGTGGACCTCTAAAAAAGATTCGGGATCGACCAGCTCCTCAATCACCTCCCGCATGTCGTAAGGTTGCTGGGCACTTTCGGGTATGACCGTATTCAAGCGTGGTCGCGCCTCTTCTCCCGCGACGTAAGGGAGAAGCGGAACCCCGTCCTCACAGTTTTGCGGAATGTAGGACAGGAGCTGCTTGAACCCTTCTAGGGCCGCACGCTCGTTTGCATAGGTGAAATGCGTCACGCCACTTTTTGAGGCATGAGCGCTCGCTCCTCCAAGGTCTTCCGAGGAGACTTCTTCATGGGTCACCGTTTTGACGACATTCGGGCCGGTCACGAACATATAGCTCGATCCTTCCACCATGCCGATGAAATCGGTTAGCGCTGGGGAATACACAGCCCCGCCCGCACAGGGGCCCATGATGAGGCTCAACTGAGGGATGACCCCCGAAGCCCGGGTGTTGCGGTAAAAGATGTCGGCATAGCCGCCCAAGGACACGACGCCTTCTTGAATCCGCGCACCGCCCGAATCATTGAGGCCTATCACGGGACAGCCATTTTGGAGGGCCAGATCCAAAATCCGGCAAATTTTCTCGGCGTGGGCTTCGGCCAGGGATCCTCCTAACACGGTAAAATCTTGTGCAAAAGCGTAAATGGTACGACCGTGGACCTTTCCATAGCCCGTCACAACGCCATCCCCTAAATACGTTTGGGAATCTAAGCCAAACAACGTGCTCCGATGGGTGACCATTTGGCCTAATTCCTCAAAACTACCGGGATCAAAAAGTAGTTCGATCCGCTCACGCGCGGTCAATTTTCCTTTGGCGTACTGTGCCGCGATGCGGTCCGTGCCACCACCCAGCATCGCTTCCTCACGGAGTTTCTGCAGGCGTTCCAATGCTTTTTTCTGAGCCATAAAACGAATATACCCCGGGAAGAGCTTAGGGTGACTTAGTCGTTGAGCTTCAAGACTGCCAAGAAGGCGTCCTGGGGAATCTCGACATTGCCCAACTGTCGCATCCGCTTTTTACCTGCTTTTTGCTTTTCGAGCAGCTTCCGCTTACGCGAGATGTCGCCACCATAACACTTGGCGGTCACGTCTTTGCGGAGGGCAGACAGGGTTTCGCGGGCGATAATTTTGGCCCCGATCGCGGCTTGGATGGCAATGACGAACTGCTGTCGTGGGATGAGCTCACGGAGCTTTTCACAGAGGCGGCGCCCGATGTCGTAGGCGCGGTCTTTGTGGATCAATGCACTCAAGGCATCGATGGGATCCGCATTGAGCAACACATCCACCTTGACGAGGTTGGATGCCTGGTAGCCAATGGGGTGGTAGTCGAAACTGGCATAGCCGCGGGAAATCGTCTTTAGCCGGTCATAGAAATCAAAGACAATCTCAGCCAAAGGCATATCAAAACTCAGTTCCACCCGGTCAGCTGTGAGGTAGGACTGTCCTGTGATGGTTCCTCGCTTGTCAATACAGAGCTTCATGACCCCTCCCACATACTCGCTTTTCGTGATGATTTGGGCCTTGATGAAGGGTTCCTCAATGCGGTCCAAGCCCGAGGGGTCCGGGTAATCGGAAGGGTTTGTGACCAAGATTTGCTTGGCGGGGTCCGCCTTCATAAATGCGTGGTAGGACACGTTGGGAACGGTAGTGATCACGGTCATATTGAACTCCCGTTCCAATCGTTCCTGGATGATTTCCATGTGCAGCATTCCGAGGAAGCCACAGCGAAATCCAAAACCCAAAGCCGCCGAGGTCTCCGCTTCAAAGGTGAGCGAAGCGTCGTTCAGACGAAGTTTCTCCAAAGCGCCTCGGAGTTCTTCAAATTCTTCCGTGTCCACGGGGTAAATCCCCGCAAAGACCATGGGTTTTACATCCTCAAATCCCGCCACGGCCGCTTCAGCTGGACGATCTACCGACGTGATGGTGTCCCCAACTTTTACTTCTTTGGCTTCTTTGATGCCGGAGATGATGTAGCCCACATCCCCCGCTCCAAGGAGCGCCTTGGGGTCTTTATTGAGGCGAAGAACGCCAATTTCATCGGCCTCATAGGTCTTGCCTGTGGCCATAAACTTGACCTTCTCTCCTTTGCGGATTTGGCCGTTTTTGATCCGGAAAATGGCTTCAATTCCACGAAAAGAGTTGTAGACCGAATCAAAGATGACCGCTTGCAGGGGTGCCGATTCGTCGCCTTCTGGGGCGGGAATGCGTTCGACAATGGCTTCAAGCAATTCAGGGACGCCCATACCGGACTTCGCGCTCACGCTGAGGATGTCCTCCCGCTTGCATCCGATGAGTTCGATAATTTGGTCCGCCACCTCTTCTGGGTTGGCCGACGGCAAATCGATTTTATTCATGACCGGAATGATCTCCAGATCATGCTCGATGGCGAGATACAGATTGGAAATGGTCTGAGCCTGAATTCCTTGGGCTGCATCAACGACCAGGAGAGCTCCTTCGCAAGCCGAAATGCTGCGCGAAACCTCGTAGCTAAAGTCGACGTGTCCCGGGGTATCAATCAAATTCAAACGGTACTTCCCAGATTTGGTCGCATAGTCCATCTGGATCGCATGACTCTTAATCGTGATCCCCCGCTCGCGCTCTAAGTCCATGTTGTCCAGCAACTGTTCTTTTTGTTCGCGGGCGGTTACGCTTTGCGTAGCATCCAATAAGCGATCCGCCAGGGTGCTTTTCCCATGGTCGATGTGTGCAATGATGCAAAAATTCCGAATGTCCTTCATAGCCAATAGAACCGCAAAGGTACGCCCCGGGTTCCACCTAAAAATCTTGAAAAAAGCCCCGACAGAATTCCGATATTTGGACCATGTCAACACCCAAACGACCCGCCATGGGAAGGGGGCTTTCGGCCCTCCTTCAGACCAACACTGCCACCTCCAGCCAAGATGCCGGAGCGAAGGAGGTAGTCAGCGGGGTCTTTGAGGTCGCCGTGGCCGATATTGAAGCCAACCCCAAGCAACCGCGCGTGCATTTTGAGCCCGAGCATTTGCAGGAATTGGCCGCCTCGATTTCGGCCTTGGGCATTGTGCAACCCCTGACGGTTCGCCGTCTTCGCCCTGGCAAATACCAAATCATCTCCGGTGAACGCCGATTCCGTGCGGCCCAGCTAGCTGGTTTGGAGGTGGTTCCCGTCTATGTTCGACTTGCGAACGACCAGGAAATGTTGGAAATGGCCTTGGTGGAAAACATCCAGCGCCGAGACCTCGACGCCATGGAGGTGGCCTTGTCCTACGCCCGATTGATGGAGGAGTGTGATATGACACAGCAACAAGTGTCTGACCGCGTCGGAAAGGAGCGATCCACGGTGGCCAACTACATCGGATTACTCAAATTGTCTCCACTCGTCCAAGCCGGTCTGCGCGACCGCGAAATTTCCATGGGCCACGCACGTGCCCTTGTCGGGGTGGCTGAGGATTCTACCCGCGACCAGCTTTATCACCAATGTGTACGAGGTGGATGGTCCGTCCGTCAGCTAGAATCGGCGGTGCGTGGTCTTTCTTCGCCCAAAGCTGCAGCCGCTGAAGCCGCACCCCATCCCGCCGCCGCCATGCTGGCGCAGAAAACGGGACTGACCGCCAAAGTCGTCCAGAAGGCCAATGGCAGCGGTACCATCACGCTTACCTACAAGAGCGACGCTGAGCTGCAAGCGGTCCTAAAAAAGTTTTCCTAAGTAGCCTTAAGGCTCCATAACCGGAGCCGGCGCTTCGACTATATCCTCCATGGTGGCTTCTTCCGTGGCCTCCGAAATATCCGCTGAAGAATAACTTCGCAATGGGTGGTCCTTGATGTACTGGGCCTTTTCCGCCGAATCGTACCGGCCATAAACCAACGGGAATAAAACCACCACTACCAGGGTCCAGGCCACGAATAATCCGAGCATGGTATTGAGCATTCGGCGCACGGGTGCCGCAGCCCCATTTGGCGCTTTCACCAGAACCCAAAGTACACCGCCTAGAGCCACCGCAAAGAGGATGTTCCCAACGAGAACCGTGATTCGGTTGGGCGTCAGGCCAAATTCCAACATTCGGGAGCCAATCGCCCACAATCCGATGCCATCCGCCACGAGGGTCAATGCCACTAGAGCCCCTACCCCCAACGTAATGGCTGGATGCTTTTCCTCTTCAAACGCATAGTGCATCATCACCAAGCCAATGACCAAAATGAGCAGGAGGTTGAAGATGAAGAGCTGCTCACGGTTCTCCCGCAAGTTGGTCAAGCCTTGGCCGAGATAGGTGACTAAGAAGATGAGTACCACCAACAAGAAAAGCGGGATGAAGATGCGCGCAAGTGTGGGCAAAATTTTCTCCAAAATCTGCTTGTTGGTCACCCAGAGGTAGTGTCCAAAAAAGGGCAAACCGCACAGGCCCCAAATGGCCAAGTTTTCAAAGAAGCTTTCGGGAAAATCTAAGAGGCTGAGTAATCCAGCCGTTAATGCCATAAGTGCTCCGCCCGCCAGGCCTACGATAAAGGCAAAAAGGCCCACTTGCACGCTATGTCGGACAAAGTCCACACGCTCTTCTCCTGCTGATAAACGGGTGTACACATAGCCTAAAAGGCCCCAGAGCAACAAGGGAAAGTGAATTTGGACCAAGGTCTGGGCCTGACGGACCAAGGCAAAAGGATCCTCCACGTCCAGATATTCCAACCGCCCGGTTTCTGAATTTGTCCCCCATTCATAGGATGGATAAGGCCAATTGCCCCAGTAGAAATCGGCTACGACGTACAAGGCCAACAATCCGATCGCTAGGGACCAAAAGGCACGCATCTCACCCCAAGCGCGGTGAATGGTTGTATGATAGGCCATCAAGGGCAGCAGGAAAACAGGTGCGATATAGGGGACGAACCAATCGTAACTAGGGGGTCCGGCCCATTCAGGGATTCGGAAAAAGAAAAAGGCGGCAAACGTCATGGCTACGGTAAACCACAAGGTGCCGTTGCCGATTTGTGGGGCCGAGGACTGTTCCGGCTCTAAGCCCAATCGGTAGGTCCAGGCCAATGCGAGGGGGTCTTTAGAACGCGTCAGGCCCGCTGCCTGAAAGTCCGCTTTAAACTGATCAGAGTTCGTTTGGTAGGCCTCTTCAAGGCCCTTTGGTCCAAGGTGGAGCATGGCGTAAAAGTTTGGTGTGCGGGGGTATAACGACTCAAAGGTAAAATCCGTGTGTTCCAAGCGCAAAAAAAACGGCCCCCTGTTTCCAGAGGACCGTTTAGTTGTCTCACGCGCTTAAAACGCTTGATTCTCTTAGAAGTGCAGGGTCATCTCGTCCACCAAGTGGCGTGCCCCTGCGTACTTGTCTACAATGAACAATACGTAGCGAATGTCCACGCTAATGGTGCGCTGTAGTTCGTCCTCAAAGAAGATATCCCCGGACATGGCCTCCCAGTTGCCGTCAAAGGCCACACCGATCAACTCGCCCTTGCCGTTGATCAAAGGCGAGCCGGAGTTGCCACCAGTAATGTCGTTGTCCGTGATCAAGCCTACAGGCAATTTACCATTGGCGTCCGCATACTGGCCGTAGTCCTTGGCGTTGTACAAATCCTTCAAGCGTTGAGGCACCTCAAATTCGGGGTTCGTCGCGTCCTCCTTCTGCATCACGCCGTCGAGCGTCGTGTAGTAGTTGTAGGTCACGCCGTCCTTGGGTTCGTAGGAACCTACTTTTCCGAAGGTCATACGCATCGTGCTGTTGGCGTCTGGAGACCAATCTTCGTTGGGCAACATTTCGCGCACACCGGCCGTCCACAAGCGGTAGGCCTTGCCCTCCATTTCTGACAATTCCGGATCCTGACCACCGAAGTAGGCCTCACGGAAATCGTTGGCTACTTTGGTCAAAGGATCATTCGCCAAGGTGGCGCTGTCTGGGTTGGCCAGGAAGGCCTTGAAGCGTTCCTCGTTCATGTAGATGGACGTCGCGTAAATGTGTTCCGCGTAAGCTTTGAAATCGCCACCAACTTCACCCACATTCTTGATGAAGCGGGGCTGCTGATCCAGCGAAATGTTTTTCGCGTACATCTTCCAAAGAACTTCCATCAAATCGCGGTCGCTCTCGGCATGGAATTCCGCAAAATGGCCCGCTGCCTGAGATTCAATCGCGGGAAGCATTTTGCCCATCATTTCAGGATTGGCAACGCCACGCTCCAATGCCCGAGCTGTGCGGTAGGCAAACAAGACCGCCGAAGGGCCACGTATGACCGCCTCCATGAGGTAGACTTTGTTTTTAACGGTTGGATCCGTAGCACGGTAGTAGGCCTGCATCAATTTTAGCGTCTCGCCATACTTCGCCTGGCGCTTAGGGTCCGCCGCTACCCATGCCGCGAATTGGGCTTCGAGCTGGGCCTTTTTGTCATAGACGTGGTTGTTTACCAACTGCTCCGTCTGACCGATGTAGTACTTCCAGTAGTTGGCGGTTTGTGCGTAGCTCGATGCCAACAAAATATTCAAAGCTGGATCCGCTTGCATGTAGCTTCGCATGACAGCCAATTTGGCGTCCCGGATTTCCACGACGGTGGGGTTGTAGAGGTCCACGGCTTGCTGAACACCCCAGCTAGAGAGGTAGCGGTCCGTGCTGCCAGGGTAGCCCCAAACCATAGCAAAATCGCCATCCTTCACGCCTTGCATGCTAATAGGCAAGTGATGCTTGGGCTGGTGGGGGACGTTTTCCGCACTGTACTCAGACCCCTTGCCATCCTTGCTTGCGTACACACGGAACATGGAGAAGTCTCCGGTGTGGCGCGGCCACATCCAGTTGTCCGTGTCACCACCGTATTTGCCTACGCTGCTGGGAGGCGCACCCACCAAGCGAACGTCGTTGAACTTCTGGTACACAAAGAGGTAGAACTCGTTGCCGTGGTAGAAAGACTCCACGTCGGCGTCGTATTCGGTGCCTTCGGTCGCCTTGGCAATCAACTCTTTGGCCTTTTCCGCCACGGCGGCAGCGCGCTCCGCTTCCGTCATGTCGTCTTTGAGCACCTTGTTCATGTCCTTGGTGACGTCTTCTATTCGGACCAAGAAATTGACAAAGAGGCCCGGGTTAGGAAGTTCTTCCGCACGCGTCATAGCCCAAAAGCCATCCGCCAAGTAGTTATTTTCCAAAGTGGAATGCTTCTGAATCGCATCGTAGCCACAGTGGTGGTTGGTCAAAATCAAGCCTTCCGACGAGATGATTTCCCCCGTACAAAAGCCGCCAAACGACACGATGGCGTCCTTTAATGAACCGTGGTTCACGTCGTACAAGTCTTTAGCTGACAACTTGAGGCCAGCCTTTTTCATGTCCTTGTAGTTGAGTTTCTTCATCAACAAAGGAATCCACATGCCTTCGCCGGCATGCAACGTCGTCGTCGGCCATGCGAACGTCAACGCAACGAGGAGAATGAGAATCTTTTTCATAGGAAGGCGAATATACGAAGGGGTGGGCTTCGTCGGGGCTAGGAGGCTGGAGAGCTAGAAGGCTTGGTAAAGCAACGGAAAGCCCCGGCGCGCAGCGAAGTTCCCGCGAGAAATTCACGGGCAAAAGACATGAAACATTTAAGA
>Ga0255775_1002292_pt1 | contig 16679 bp, 16 predicted proteins | sample 011ome_26_FD_179973 | JGI IMG/M metagenome (GOLD analysis project Ga0255775, IMG submission 179973) | Coastal salt marsh microbial communities from the Groves Creek Marsh, Skidaway Island, Georgia - 011511BT metaG (version 2) | ecosystem: Environmental > Aquatic > Marine > Intertidal zone > Salt...
AATATTTTTTCACACTCACGCCATGACCATTTTTGTATTGACACTTGTTGTATTTCAGTTTTATTTAAATCGATACATTGAATAATATTCTTTTTTAAGTCATTGCCTAAGAAGCCAGTAATTTTATTTTTTACTATATCTTTAGGCCCAGTGACATTATAGGCGGCAACTGGAAGACCATTACAAAGGGCCTCAATAATAACTATTCCAAAAGTATCTGTTTTGCTTGGAAAACAAAAAACATCGTGTTTTGAATATAACTCTGCAAGCTCCTTACCAAACTTATAGCCAACGAAATTTATATTTGAGTATTTAGATTTAAGGTTTTCTAATTCGGGACCGTCACCAACAATTGTAATATTAAAATATTGATGCAAAGAGCATAAGGCGTCCAGGTTTTTTTCTTTACCAATTCTACCGACAGATAAAACCTTAATTTTTTTATTAGATTTCTGATTTATTCTTTTTTTAATAAGTTCTTTATCAACGCCTCTTGTCCATAGCGCTAAATTTTTGAAGCCAAACTTTTTCAAATCATTAATGCATGAATTAGTTGGTACCAATACAGCATTACTTTTTTTGTGAAATAATCTCATTAAAAAATAGCCGAATTTAACGGGTAGCCTAAAGTAAATATTTAGATATTCTGGAAATTTGGTATGGTACGCTGATGTAAAAGGTACCTTATAAAATTTACAATAGATCCGCGCAGCCATACCAATCGGACCCTCTGTAGCGATATGTAAATGGGTCGGTTTGATAGCCTTTATTTTTTTAAAAACTTTTATGGGCTCTGTACAGAATTGAATTTCAGGATATGATTTAAATGACTTATATTTAAATTGTGAGGGATGGATTATTTCAATATCTCGTTTACTTACTTTTAAAATATTTTTATAAGTCGTCGATACTCCATTTACCTGATCAAATGTGTCTGTGGCTATTACATATTTATCCATATGTTCAATATGCACTAGCAATATGACAATTTATTTACAATTATGACAAAAAATAATATCGATATAAAATTAAAATTTAATGGTTTAAATATTTCCCCATTGTAATTATTGTTTTCCCATCATGGGATTGAATAAGATAAGAGTTACTATGATCTATCAAAAATAAAAACTCATCTTGCTTCAAGTGATCTTTAAGTTCTTTAATCGTGAGAAGTTTAAAGTATCTTAAATAACCACGGTGGTTAATTTTTTTTCTTGCTCCATATTTTATTAATGCATTTTGAATAATTTCTGGGATATCTTGAACCTGACAGGCCAATTCTTTTTTCATTTGTTCTCCTAAAATGTGGCTAGTTTTCGCACTAGCCCTGCGAAGAAAGGAATTCATAGGGGAACAATACCTTTTCTTAAAAAATAAGACGAAGATTAAGCCAAAAAGTCAGGTTTTTAATTAAAAACCTGTTTAATTTTTTATTTGTTAAACTAAAGTCATGATTAATATACTCTTTGATTAATATGTATAAGAATGTTGCAATAATCGGTGCCTCAAGCTTAATTGCTAGAGCCATTATTCATCAAATTCATTGTGATTGTCCGAATGTTAAAATTATTGCATTTTCAAGAGAAGAAATAAAAATTGATGTTGAGAATACAAATTTTTATCGAATAAATTATGATGACGAAGCTTCTATTAAGCATTCAGCAAACGTAGCATCAAAAAATGGACCACTGGATTTAATATTTGTTGCTAATGGAATTTTGCACGATAAAGTAATTAAACCAGAAAAATCTATTCGAGATTTTGATTTTGCAAATTTCGAAAAAATTTTTAAAGTCAATACAATCATACCTGCAATGATTGCAAAGTATTTTATGCCTTTATTAAATAAAGAGCAGCGCTCAATATTTGCGTTTTTATCAGCACGTGTGGGAAGTATCTCAGATAATAAATTAGGTGGCTGGTATGCTTATCGCTCGTCAAAATCTGCTTTAAATATGATTATAAAAAATTTAGCTATTGAGTCAGGTCGAACAAATAAAAAAGCAATTTTTTTAGGTTTACATCCTGGAACAGTTGATTCTCCTCTTTCTAAGCCTTTCCAAAAGAGTATTGCCCAAGAGAAAATATTTACTCCAGAGATAAGTGCAATGAAATTACTCAAGGTTATAGAAAATGCTTCTCCTGAAGACACCGGCTGCACTTTTGCATGGGATGGAAAATTTATAAAACCTTAGGGTATTAATGATGAATAATTTCGACCAGCCCATAGATAGAAGAAATACAGATTCGATTCGATGGAACCGTTATGGCAAAGATATTATTCCACTATGGGTTGCTGATATGGATTTTAGGTCACCTCCCTGTGTCGTCGAAGCGCTCCACAAAAGAGTTGAGCATGGAGTTTATGGGTATACGCATGAGCCAAATGACTTAAAAGAGAAATTAGTTGATTACATTTACCAACAATTTAACTGGAAGATAAATAAAGATTGGATTGTATTTATTCCAAGTGTGGTATCAGGGCTTTATTCTGCTGCCAGTAATTTTGTGAAAAATGACGAGACTATTCTAGTGCCTAGACCCGTTTACCATCATTTGAGATGGGCACCCCAAAAGGCATTGCGTGATTTTTTCGAAATTGATCTAATCTGTGAAAACAATCGAATATATTTGCATGAATCTTCTTTATTAAGCTATAAAAAAAAGAACGCTAAGCTTCTGATGTTTTGCAATCCTCATAATCCTGGGGGCACTGTTTACAGCAAAAAGGAACTTGAAGGCATTGCAAGTTTTTGCGTCAAAAATAAAATTCTAATTTGTTCAGACGAGATACACGCAGGTATGGTTCTGGGTGATAAAAAACATATCCCGATTGCAAGCATCTCAAGCGAGATCTCTAAACAAACAATCACCTTGATGTCACTTAATAAAACTTTCAATTTTCCAGGAGTAGGTACTGCTTGGGCTATTTCAGAAAATAAGGATTTAAGAGAGAGTATTAGTAAAGGTATCGGAACAATTATTCCAGATACACAACTTTTCGGATACATAACGACTCTTGCTGCGCTTGATAAAGGTGAGCCATGGCGAAAAGATTTATTAGATTATCTAGATAAAAACCGTAAATTGGTGCAAGAAAAAATCATATCTATTAAAGACTTGAAACTTTACACGACTGAAGCAAGCTATCTTGCATGGATATCTTACGAAAAATTAAAAAATCTAGATCTATGTGAGCTATTTCTTCAATATGGTGTCGCAGTTCAACCAGGATCAATGTTTAATAAGGAAAAACACTTTCGCTTAAATTTCGCAACTCAAAGTAATATCTTAAATGAGGCATTGAATCGTATGGCTCAAGCAATAAAAATAGAAAAAAATAAAACCCCCCAATAAGCCATTGGAGAGTTTTATTTGTGTTACTTAATCTCTGGACTTAGCTCTAAGTCTGCACCGCCATCTTCAGCTGATGGATTAAATCCACCATTCCCTCCAATCAAGAGTGCATCAGTAGAATGAAAAGCTTTTTCCTCAGTAGGAGCCGCTTCATTAGCCGCTGTTGCTTCATCTGCGGCCGAATCTGTTGAAGAGTTATTGCATGCGAAAAGAAACGTTGTTGCAAGAAAGATAAAAAATAGTCTAAGCATAAGTACTCCCTTTTTTAAAAAAACTAGATTAAATAATTTAACCTGTAAAAATAGTAACATTACTATGATTTTTTTCAACAGCCTTAAAATGTAGCGGAAGTAACAATAAATTTATTTTATTTTTAAAAGTAACTCATTTCTGCGAAAGAAAGGTAAAGTCCATGGGGGATTATATCTTGCGATTTGTACATTACCATCCACGATAAAATTATTTTCCTCTACGTAATTTTTTAATAATGTAATTTTTTCTTCAAAACTTGATTCTCTGACTAATCCGGAAAAAACAATCACGGCATACTTTTCTATTTCAAGAGCAATTATTTTTACATCTGCATTATTTGGTTTTGGTAAAGTATCAAGCGAATATTCCGAAGGCATAACAAAAGAAATTAACCATTTATGTTTATCTTTTTCCGAGATCACGGGAGCAGTCATTTCAATTTCTTTATTTTTAATAGAGCTTATCACGGGAGCAGTCATTTCAATTTTATCTGATTGAAGACTAGGATTTGTATTGTTACCAAAGATAAAGTCAGCTAGCAACTTAAACCCTCTACTAGTTGCATCCTGATATGAGCCTTCTACTTCTACTTGCGCAATAATTTTTTCCGCATACTCTCTAACTTCAAAAGGACCATCCTTTTTTACTAAAGTAAATTTTGGTTCTTCAGTTGCCATAGCGGTTATTGAAAATAAAATTAAAAATAAAAAGTTAAGTCGCATTTATAAAGCCCTCATATTCTTTTTAAATAGGCTTCCAAAAAATGAGCCGATGACTAATCCAAAAACAAAAAACCTCAATATAACAGAGACCTTAATTAGTGACTCGATCCTTTTTCAATCCCAACCCCAGTTTGTGATCTAAAATATTGGTTTTTAAATAGCAGTTTTTCTTTTTGTGCCTGTTTTGATTTATCAGTAATGGAAAATATCCAGATACCAATAAAGGTAATGAGCATAGAAAATAAAGCAGGATACTTATAGGGAAAAAGAGGCGAGCTATTTTTTAATATATCTACCCATACCACTGGCCCAATAACTACTAAAATAATTGCTGTTATTAGGCCAGCAGTCCCACCGATAATCGCACCTTTAGTGGTTAAATTTTTCCAATAAATTGATAACAATAAAATAGGGAAATTTGTGCTGGCTGCTATTGCAAAAGCTAAACCAACCATAAATGCTACATTTTGTTTCTCAAAAATAATGCCTAGAAAAATTGCTAATAAACCCAAAGCAACCGTAGCATATTTAGAGATTCTCATTTCTTTCTCTTCCGTGACTGATTTACCAAGAGCATTAGAATACAAATCATGTGATATTGCTGACGCCCCAGCAAGTGTAAGACCTGATACAACTGCTAGGATCGTAGCAAATGCAACTGCGGATATGAAACCTAATAATAAATCTCCTCCTACCGCGTGTGATAGGTGAATGGCAGCCATATTATTATTACCTATGAGGGTCTTACCATCAGGTTGCAGATATTGAGGATCATTGAGAACAAGCACAATTGCACCAAAACCAATTATGAAAGTTAGTATATAGAAGTAGCCGATAAATCCAGTAGCATAGACGACAGATTTTCGGGCTTCAACAGCATCCTTTACGGTAAAGAATCTCATAAGGATATGAGGTAATCCAGCAGTACCGAACATTAGGGCTAATCCCAAAGATATTGCTGAAATTGGATCAGAAATTAATCCCCCTGGTGCCAAGATCGCATCTAATTTTGGATGTGAGTCTACCGCTTTTGCAAAAAAATCGTTAAAGCTAAAATCAAACTGAGCTAATACCAAAAGAGCAATGACAGTTGCACCTGAGAGAAGTAAGATAGCCTTGATAATCTGAACCCAGGTAGTAGCTAGCATGCCACCAAATGTGACGTATAAAATCATTAAACTACCAACTATCATAACAGCTGAAGCATAAGATAAACCGAAAAGTAACTCTATAAGCTTACCTGCCCCAACCATTTGAGCAATCAAATAAAGTATGACAGTAAAAAGAGAGCCTAAGGCTGCTAGTGTCCGGATAGGCTTTTGTTTTAAGCGAAAGGATGCAACATCTGCAAAGGTATATTTGCCTAGATTTCTGAGTGGCTCAGCAATTAATAATAGAATAATTGGCCAGCCAACTAAAAATCCGATGGAGTATATCAAGCCATCAAATCCTGTTAAAAAAACCAAACCTGATATTCCCAAAAAAGATGCTGCTGACATAAAATCACCTGAAATTGCTAAGCCATTTTGTAAGCCAGAAATGTTTCCTCCAGCGGTATAAAATCCACTTGCAGTTTTTGATTTATTCGAGGCCCAATAGGTAATCATAAGTGTTAAAACAACGAATGCTGTAAACATTATGATGGCAGTAGTATTTGTGCTTGATTCTATTTGCATTTATTTGAATTGCTTATGAATATTTTTTATAAGGGGTTCGAGGGTTTTGTTTGCAAGATACACATAAAAAAGTGTAACAATAAATATGAGCAAGATTAAAAGAAACCCGAAAACAATTCCTATTGAGTAAAAGGTATTGGCGATTAATTGCCCAAAAAAATTTGGGTTAAATGCAATAACAGAGATAAAAGAGAAATAAGATAAAATAATTACAGTTAACAGGCGCAAGACAATTTTTTTTCTTTCACTTAATAATAAATCATAGTCTTTACTATTTTTCATTCGTCATTCAGAGTGTATACGTTTATAAAATCGCCTTGTTTGAAACCAAAGATTTTATTTCCGCCAGCAACAACTGCAACATATTGCCTGCCATCAATCATATATGAGATTGCGGGTGCATTGACACCTGCATTGGTGTTATGTGCCCACAATAACTCACCATTACTGGCATTAAATGCATTAAAGCTACCGTTACCTTCACCAACAAAAACTAAATTCCCTTTTGTAGCAAGCGTCCCTCCCACCAGTGGGTCTTCAGTATCATGTTGCCACAAAATTTTTCCACTCGAGAGATCGATTGCTGAGAGAATACCCCATTGATCTTCATCCGCAGGCTCAGATGACACATATTTTTGAGGGGTATCTACCGTATACTTTTCATGCAACGTATATTTAATGGGGGCATGAATTCCGGACACAAAAGCGATGTGTCGATCAACATTTAGACTGACAGGGGACCAGTTTGAACCTCCCAAAATTCCAGGATAAATAATGGTTCCTTCCGGGGTAGCTTCAGTAAACATACTTTGTTGTGGCACAAAAGGATCTGATTTTAGAATTAGCTTACCCGTATTGCGGTGATGAATATAGAACCATCCTGTCTTTCCAGCTTGGCCAACGGCGGGAACAATTTTACCATCGACAATGGTATGAAATAAAACAGGTGGGCTAGCAACATCATAACCCCATAAGTCATGAGGAACCTGTTGATAATGCCATTTTAATTTTCCAGTATTTGCATCGAGTGCAACCAGTGAGACCGTGTAAAGGTTATCACCAGGCCTAGTTTCGCCACTCATTTGTGGTGAGGGATTTCCCGTGCCAAAGAATAGGGTGTGAGTATCACTATCAATTGCAGGGGTAGTCCAAGCTGAGCCTCCTCCGAACTTTGCGGCATTAGGGTATTTTGTTAGATTCTCTTTTTCATAAAGTAGATCGCGATTGAGAACTTCACCATCTTTGGTATAGTTGCTCATTTCGCCCTCCCAGCTTTTCTCAGCGATTGTGTTAAATTTCCATATTTGTTGCCCAGAATAAATATCATATGCGGCTAAAAAACCTGACCTACCATATTCACCACTAATGCCAACTACAGCATTTAGTGATTCGTCCTCAGCATTATCTAGATGCAAACCATACCCCACACCAGTTATACCAATAATGACTTTATTTTCATAGACGACGGGTGCCATATTTATACTAACACCAGTGCCGCCACTCATTTTTTTTTGTCTGTTGGGATCATCAAGAGCTAAATTTTCTGTGGATTCAATCACACCAAGCTCATCAACAACACTTATATCCCAAAGCTTTTCACCTGTTTTTAAATTTAATGATATGAGTCTTGCATCAACGGTTCCCATAAATAATTGTTGATCATAGACTGCAACACCCCGATTGGCAGGACCACAACACATAGGCTTTTCTTTATTTCGATCATGCTCATAACGCCATATTTCTTTTCCAGTTTTTGCATCAATTGCAATTACATGGTTAAAAGGAAGTGACACATACATCACACCATTTTTAATAATTGGTGTTGCCTGAAATGTTCCTCTAATACCAGTTCGGTATTGCCATGCAAGTTTTAGTTGACCAATATTTTCAGTATTAATTTGATCAAGTCTTGAATAGCGTTGATTGGTTAAATCGTTGCCAAAACTTGACCACTCAACATCCTGTTTTTGGCACCCATTTAACATTAATACAGATAAAAAAATTAGATTAATGAATTTCATTTAACTAAATGTAAAAATTGGTATGGAAAGTTTATCCATTTTATCAGCAATATGGATCATTTCTTTATCACTGAGTCTCTCTAGGCTATAAAGTGTTTTCTGCTCGGTGGGCCTTGCCAGGCTATATAGATGAATACTCTTTATTTTCTTTTCATAGGGCTTTAGAAGTCTCACATATTCACAAATTTCACTTTCTTGAGGAAGTTGCCCATTTATTTTCGTCAGACAAGTTTGAATGACTGTTGAGGAAACGGATAATGCGGACTCGAGATTTTTTCTGATTTGGTTTTGGGTTAAATTAACTTGATTTAATTGCTGAATAGTCAAAGTATTTGCAGAATCAATCTTAAACCATATTTCTTTTTCTAATGGCATTTCTTGCCATGCATCTTGCACTTCTTTTTCAGATAAATAGCTACCGTTAGTGATCAATCTAATTTTAATGTCTGTAGGACATTTACATGCAGTAAATTCCTCCTCAATGATTCTTAAAACACTTTTAAATTCTTTACAAGCGGTTGGCTCACCATTTCCAGAGAGAGCAATATCTTTAAACCTGGTACCAGGGTCAGTATGTTTCTCTATGAAATCTCCTTCAACTAAATTCTTGAGCCAATCTTGTAATTCAACCCGAAGAAGATTTAGATCAATAGGGTCAGGTTTCCCCCGTGTTAGATTTGGAACCTCACAATAGATACATTGCCAATTGCATGCATTATTAGTATTTAAATTGATCCCAAGGGACAGCCCCCCGGCTCTTCTGGAAACTACCGGGTATACATAACGAGTCTTAAAGATATCGCGATTGTGGTTTGTAACAACGAGTTTCATAATAAATAAATTCCCCTATCATGATACGTCATTTATTTGATAGCCACATTGATTGATAGGGTTTTAATTTTATTTCTTGGTACAAATTTTTTAGTGATTTTCCTGATATAAGGTCATACCAAGAGTCAGTTTCTATCATATTTAATGAGGATGGGTTAAACGTTACAATTTTGTTTGAAATATTATGAATGCTAAATATACTTTGTTCACGATCCAAGCTCTGCCGCCATAGACCAAAGATTGATTCATTGATTTCTAAGGTGAACTGCGTCGCATTGGGATGGAATGCCCTTTGTTTTTTTCTAACTTCAATTAGTCGTAATAACTCAAAAAAAATTTTCTTATGATGCGTTCTTGTATTCAATTTTTTTTCAAGATCGTCCACTGACCACTGATGTCTATTAATAGAGCGGTTTTGTGATGTATGAAGTAGTTTTTTATAATCATTTTTAGTTGCCAGTAAGCTGTGGATATAGAATGCAGGAATTCCCTCCATTGCTAACATAATTGTGTGAGCACAAATAAATCTTTGATTTTGCATGCGATCGAGCCCATCTTGAATATGATATTTAAAAGCATCAAACAAACTTATATTTATCTCATAGGCTTCACTAATATGACCTCTGGTTCTATAAGAAATTTTTCCGTTAGCTTTTGTGGCGTTTAAAACTAATGCATCAATTTCAGACTTCTCCAGAATATTTTCTACTGACCTTAGCCCAATACCGTCATGACTGGCAAGAAAGTTAAAGTAGGTGGTTCCAAACATGGCAGGAGGCATCCGCATAAGCCATTGTTTTAATTTTTGGCTACTATTATTTAATAAGCTATGCATTATGAGTGGGGGTAGTGCAAAGTTATAAACCAGATGTGCCTCATTACGATTACCAAAATAAGAGAGATTTTCTCGGTTAGGGATATTTGTTTCAGTAATTAAATAGGCTTTATTGGAATAATGATCAATTAATGTTCGGATTAGCCTGACAAATTCATGTGTTTCAGTTAGGTTTATACAATTGGTTTTGAGATCTTTCCAAAGAAATGCGATGGCATCCAGTCGCAATATTTCAGCTCCTTTATCAAGGTAACTTTTAATAATTTTTAGCATCTCTATCATTACTTCAGGATTTTGATAGTTTAGGTCTGGTTGATCTGGACCAAAAGTACACCATACATATTTTTTGCCACTGGCTGTATTAAATTCTTGTAATAAAGCCGTGGTTCGTGGCCTGGTAACTTTTTTGGTATTAGTTTTTTTTGGTAATTCTAAAAAGAAATTCATTCCTGGTTTTTGATTATTTTTGAATTGTTCAAACCATTGACTTCTAGATGAACAGTGATTGATGACAACATCTGTCATTAATTTATATTTTTTTGCTATACGCTCAATATCATCCCAAGAACCAAAACCATCATTAACTTTTGTAAAATCAATAACTGCAAATCCATCATCTGAGCTGTAAGGAAAGAAAGGTAATATATGAACAGAGTTTATTATTTTTTTAATATACTTAGAAAGAAAATCTTTTAAGTTTTTTAGTGGAGCTTTTTTTTGATTAATGAACGTGTTTGCATAAGTTATTAAGATAACATCCTCTTGGCTCCACTTTGTATCCATAGGGTTCGGTTGAATAGGATTTTGTTTTTCAAAAAAAATATCAAAAATTATTTGACTTAACTTATGGTTTTTTTTGTTTTTATAAATTTGGTCAAGGTGATACCTGATTTTTAATTTAAGTAGCTGGCTTGCTTTTTTTTCCTGCATAAGACTATCTTGCGTGTTCTTTCATATCATCACTGACGGCTTGGATAATCTCTTGTTTTATCTCTGGCAAGGCACTTTTTACTCTTGTCCAACTGGGAATAAAGGGTGTTTCCATCGGATTCTCTAAAAAGTGAAGGCCTGCATTAAGGATATTTTCAGCAAAGAGCTCAACGGCCTTCTCTTCTGAGTGAATATCATAATTTAATCCATTGATGGTGGCATCATTATTATAGGTTTCGACAAAATCAAGTGCTATTCTGAAGTATGTTGCTTTCAAAGAGCGAAATGTTTCGGCATTAAAAACTAAGCCATTAGTAGCTAACTTTCTAAAAATCGACTTACTAATATCAATCGACATTTTGGAAAGCCCTTTGGTGGCATCTTGTAAGCTTAAATCTTGATGTTTGTGATCATATTTATCAGCTATATCAACCTGACATAATCGGTTGTTTGCATAATTACGATTCATTTCAGACAAGATTCCAACTTCTAAGCCCCAATCACTTGGAATTCTCAGGTCATTTAATACCTCAGTCCTTAATGAAAATTCACCCGATAAGGCATAACGAAAACTATTAAGGTACTCGAGATAATTGTTGGCAGGGAAAACTCGCATTAGTGCACGAATTAATGGTGTAACAAGAAGGCGGCAGACACGACCATTGATCTTATCTTCAGATACTCTGGCATAGTAACCTTTGCAAAATTGATAATTAAAATTAGGATTTGCAACAGGATAAATCAGTTTTGCTAGTAGATCCCTTTTATAAGTCAGGATGTCACAATCATGAAGAGCGATAGCTTCAAGTTTTTCATCCGCTAAAACATAGCCAAAGCAATACCATACGTTTCTCCCCTTTCCTAGTTCTGTTGGGGCGAGTTTTTTATCAATTAATTTTTGGTGAATTTTTTTAAGTCTCGGTCCGTCATTCCATAGAATGATAACTTCTTGAGGGAGTGCAGAAAAAAAATTTAATGCATCCCGATATTCATGTTTTGTTGCTTGGTCTAATCCTACAATGATCTTATCAATGTAGCGTACATGTTTTAGTTCTCCAACGATGTTCTTTAGCGCAGGATTGAGAAGCTCTGAATATAGCGAGGGTAGCACGAGGCCTAAAGGCCTATTTTTTGAAAATTCTTCCAGTTCTCTTTCTAATTTCTCTGGACTTTGTGATCTTAAATTGTGCAGATTTGTCACAATTCCATTTTGGTAAAAATCGCTCATAGTTGTCTCACTAAATTAATTATCGCGTTATTCCATCCTAATGGCCCAACTTCCTTTGTTCGAATAATATTTGGGCGATCAATTTGCGGGAAATCTTTATAGGGATGCCTCACTAATATCGCATGATCAGCCGCTGCTAACATCTTAATATCATTCTCACTGTCACCCAATGCTATCGTGGTGACCGGAGCTCCATACTCCTTTTCATAAGCATTTTTGACCCATAATAGTGCATCTGCCTTAGTTTGTTGCCCTGAAATTGTTAGAAATCGACCCCCTTGCGTTGCAATTAAAGATTTTTCTTCAATCAAAGTAATAAAATTTTTTAATTTATTATCATCGTCGTTCCATAAAACAGGTTCGGAATACTCTCTTTTCATAGCATTTTGCGCATCTTTACCCGTAAGCCCAGTATGCTGTTGAAGTTGATGGGGGGTAAAGTCTGAAAATAATTCAAATGAAAATTTGGTTTTTAATGATTGAAGAAAGCCTTTAATTTTCGAGTGCGCAACTCCAAACGAAGTTTTTTTTCTAAAAAAAATACCAGATCCATTTTCATAAATAAAAGGATGCTGATTGCCCATAGATTTTTTGATAGCAACCATCTCCTCTCTGGTCTTACTGCTTGCAAGTATCAGTGGAATACCTCTTTTTTCCAAGAGCGCTAAAGCAGGTATTGCAGAATTGAAGGAATAGTTATCATGATCCAAAAGCGTCGCATCCAGATCACTAAAGACTAATAACATAGTGATTAATGTTTATGGAACCACATTCTTCTTAATGTTCCATCCTTATCAACAATGGAGTGCTTTAAGGCGCCAAGAATATGAAAAACAAGGATTAATAACAAAAGTTGACCAAAAATTTCATGGAATTCGTAAAATAATTCACGCATGGGCTTTGAATCAATTCCTGGCAAGATTTTTATACCAAACCATTTAACACCATACTTACTTCCAACAGACATGAGGATTCCTGTGACGGGTATTAGAACCATCAAAAAATATAGTCCATGATGTGCCGCAGTTGCTAGACGTTTTTCCCAAGGTTTCATGCTGGGTAATAAAGCTGGAGGTTTGTGGGTAAAACGCCAAAATATTCTAATAAAAATCAGAACCAAAAGGGTAACACCAATCGATTTATGCAATTCAAAATAAAAAGAACGAGGCGATTTGGCTTTTTCTACTTCCCAACTGTAAATACCAAAATTAAAGAGGTCAAAGCTTGATTGTTTTGGCGCCTCTTTGGGAATATCGGTCATAAAAATACCCAGTATCAACATGAAAATTATTGCAATGCCAATTAACCAATGCAGCAATATTGCAATGTTGTTATATTTTTGTGATTTACCTAAAAATGAAAAATCTTTTTTTATTTCAGCCACGCTTACCCTTTTTCTAATCTAAAAAACATCTTTTCAGTTTAAAGCCTTCATGTTTAAATGAAAAGATGAAAATAAACTTTCTTTTTATTTTTCTGCAGCTTTTTTTTAGTGTTGAGCTGATGGCCCAACTAAATATCGTTGAAGTCAGGCCAGGTATGTTTGTTCATCAAGGTGAACATTTGGATATTGATGAAGGTTATCATGGGGACATCTGCAATATAGGATTTATAATTGGTAACGAATCCATTGCCGTCATCGATACTGGAGGTACAATAGAAATTGGCGAAGAATTATTATCTGAAATTCGTAATCGTTCAAATTTACCCATCCGTTATGTAATCAATACGCATGTTCATCTCGATCATATTTATGGCAATGCAGCATTTATAAATGAAACACCAATTTTTGTCGGCCATGAAAATTTACCAAAAGCAATGCAACTTAGGAAAGCTTTTTATGAAAAATTAAATTTTGATTTTATGGGCGTTGATCCCAAGCATTCAGTTCAAGTCCCCCCAACAAAAACAGTGAAAATCAATGAGGAGATTTTTTTAGATCTGGGAGGGCGATTGCTCAAAGTAAAAGCATATCCAGAAGCACATACCAATAATGATGTAACTATTCTTGATGTTAATAGCAATACACTCTGGGCGGGCGATTTACTATTTATCGAACGTACCCCAGTCATTGACGGGGATATAAATGGCTTTATTAAAGTTTTAGATGAAATCAAAGAGGATCAATATAGCCTTGTTGTCCCAGGTCATGGCACACCATCAGAAAATCCTCACCTAGCTTTTGAAAAAATAAAAAGCTATTTGGAAAAGCTGCGTGATGCAATTAGGTTGGCAATTGATAACGGAGTTGGTCTCCATGAAGCTACTGAAACGCTACTTAGTGATGAGTCAAGCAATTGGCTCTTATTTGATGTTCAAAATAAAAGAAATATTAATTACGTCTATCCCAAAATGGAGTGGGAATGAGCTTAACTAATTTTTCTTACGGTTTGCGCAAAAGCTATCGAGGCTAAGGCCCATTTGAGGATGTGCGGCCATATAGAGAAATCCACCAAACAAAGAGAGATACTGTAATCCTTTAAGCAGAAGGTCTTGCCCTACAGCGGGGGAAATATCTGGCGGAAGGTTTCCCATGAATAAAAAGTACGTTATGGCCCAAATGAGAGAATAGACAGCAAAAACGTAGGAAGTTAATTTGATTTTGTAACCTAGGATCAAGAAGATACCAAAAATAAGTTGCACCAAAATACTGACGGGTGCGAAAATACCCGGTAACCCTTTGGACATGAGGTTGAGCTGATACGCTTCGTACCCTTGAGGTGTGTTCAATATAAACTGCAGTATAAAAATAATACTTACAAAATATAAACTACCTAAAAAAATTCTGGCAATCAGCCCAGTTAATTTTTCCACAATAAACCCTCACTGAATTTTATAAATTATTCGAATAATGCCTTGTAATTGGCATCTTAGCAACTATTCGTGCAGTAGTGTATATTTTAACGCATCACATTATTGATGAGTTTTTTTATTGGGCTTGGTATTGCTGCCGCTTGCAGCTCATTTGTATCAAGCCATAATCCCTCATGCATTGCTTTAAAATTTTTAAGACTTTTTATCGTCACATAGTGGTAAGTCATTTCAAGCTTGTAGTGTGAAAAGTTGGCGTTACTTTTTCCTTTTTTTACGACCAAACTTTTTTTGTCGAGTTTGTTCAACATCCAATCTGAAAGTGCTTTTTCATTAGCAAATTCTGGTAAGGACCATAACCCCTTCCACACAGCCTTCTCATTTCGTTTCATTAGAAATATACTTTTATTATTGTCTAGCATGAGAACATTTAATCTTTTTAGAGGTAATATTTTTCCCGGTTTTTTGGCCGGTATCTCTTTTGTCCAATTATTATCATGACTCTTGCAATTTTTGGATAATGGACATTCGTGACAAAGCGGAGCTGCTCGCCGGCAGATCAGTGCTCCATGGTCCATAATGGCTTGTGTATAAATGTCCACATCACTTTTTGGTAAGTTTTCTTCAGCAATAGCCCATAATTTTTTTTCTACTTCAGGCTTCCCTGCCCATTCTTTGATTGCAAAGATTCGGCACAAAACTCTTTTTACATTGCCATCAAGTATTGGATAGCTTTGTTTGTAAGAAAATGCACATATGGCTCCGGCGGTAGACCGTCCAATGCCTGGTAGCTGGATTATTTCCTCAAATGTTTTGGGAAATACCCCTTTGTGTTTGGTAAGTATTATATTTGCCGCATCGTAGAGATTTCTGGCGCGGCTGTAATACCCTAAACCGCTCCATAGCCCCATGACATCATCTTGTCTTGCATGAGCCAGCGATCTTATGTCGGGGAACTGTTTTAAAAACTTTTTAAAGTATGGAATGACGGTTGCAACTTGAGTTTGTTGTAACATGACTTCAGATAACCATATATGATAAGGATCAGAAGTTTTTTGCCAAGGTAAATTTTTTCTACCATGACTTTCATGCCACTGAATAAGTTTTTTGGCCAGTAAGCTCACGTTAATTTGTCATCCACCCAAGAAAAAAATGCATCATTGCCCGACCTTAAACATAAATACTGAGAAATATAGTATTGAAAAAAATAACCAAAAGAAGGCAATCATAATAAATAGCCCATCTTCTTTAAACTGATTATGGGCTACAACTTTCTCAAGGATAGGAGTTGAATCAAAATAATTTTTCACCTTAGAAAAAAAACAGTAAAGCTATACAGCCAATGACGATCCGATACCATCCAAATATAATGAAATTATTATTGGCAACATAATGAATAAAAACCTTTATAACAATGAGCGCGCTAAAAAAAGCTGTTATAAAACCTGTACTGAAAATTATGATGTCAGCTTTGTTTAATAAATGATAATTTTGACTAAGATCAAAGAATGACGCCGCTACAATGATTGGAATTGCTAAAAAAAATGAAAATTCGGTAGCCGTTTTGCGATCCAATCCCGCACATAGGCCACCCATGATAGTTGCACCCGCCCTTGATACTCCGGGAATTAATGATAAGCATTGAGCTAACCCGATAAATAAAGCTTGTTTTTTGCTTACTTCATCGACCGTCATAATATGCCTGTGGGGTAAAAATTTTTCAATGAGGATAATGGCTATCCCGCCAACAATAAGTGCTATTGCTACCGCAACAGGATTGAACAGATAATATTTAATTGATTCGTGAAACAATAACCCAAGAAGGGCAGCGGGTATAAATGCAATGATGAGCAAAAGAGTAAAGTTTTGAGCAGTGGACGAATGGTGAAGATCAATAAAGGTATGCGCTATTTTTTTTCGGTATTCAATCATTACGGCTAGAATTGCTCCTAGCTGAATAAATATTTCGAAAACTTGATTTGAGTTTGTGGAAAAACCCAAAAGATCCCCTGCCAG
>Ga0255775_1002297_pt1 | contig 16655 bp, 15 predicted proteins | sample 011ome_26_FD_179973 | JGI IMG/M metagenome (GOLD analysis project Ga0255775, IMG submission 179973) | Coastal salt marsh microbial communities from the Groves Creek Marsh, Skidaway Island, Georgia - 011511BT metaG (version 2) | ecosystem: Environmental > Aquatic > Marine > Intertidal zone > Salt...
CAGATTTGGTATTTTAAAGATAAATGATAGTGATTCTGTCACCCAGTTTAATGAAAAGCCAGATATTGGAAATGCATGGATAAATGGAGGATTTTTTGTGCTAGAACCATCTGTCATTGATTACATATCTGGAGATAATATTTCATGGGAGGAAGAGCCTCTTCAACAAATAACCAAGGATAATCAACTATCAGCATATAAACATAAAGGTTTTTGGCAGCCTATGGACACAATAGCTGAAAAAAAATACCTCGAGAAGCTATATACTTCAAACGAGGCTCCATGGAAAACATGGGATTAATAGTGCTAAAAAATCTTCTAGAATTAAGTCTTAATTAAATTTAGGTATCAATACTTAAAATGGATTACATAAAAAGTTTAAAGTATCTTCTTGGAAAAAATTTAAAAAATCTTATTCCTCTGGCTTTTATCTTTCTTTTTGCATCAATCATCGACTTGGTTAGCATAGGCTTAATAGGAGGATATCTGGCAATAATTGTTGATCCTTCTTTCTATGAAAATGAGATCAGTCAATATCCTAATTTAGAATTTTTAACAACAATGGGTCAGACAGATGCAATTTTGCTGATAGGGTATATTCTTGTAGCTGCATTTTTAGTTAAATTTTTTCTTTTAATTTTTACAAACTATTTAATATTAAAATTCGCAACACAAGAACAAGCCAAAATTCAAAAATTAATGATTAAGGGAATTCTTGATCAGGAATATGAAAATTTTATACTTAGTAAGGGCGGAGAAAATCTGGCTTCAATTGCAACTTATTCTTCAGTATACAAAGATGTTCTTCAGGCTATTCTTCAATTAATAAGTAATTCAATCGTAATTATCGCCGTTTTTATTTTATTAGGCATTGTAAGCTTCAAAACATTGTCAATACTAATTCTAATGCTAGCAGTTATATTCTTTTTATATAATTTCTTGTTAACTTCCAGAGTAGGAGCATACGGGAAGCAATATGCTGATTCTATAGCTAATATAATGAAAGGAACATCTGAGGTTACTCAGGGCATTAAGGAACTCAAAACACTTGGGAAAGAGGAATTTTTTCTTAATTCTGTAAATAAATCAGCAAATTTAGTTGCCAGAAGTGCACTTAGACTAAATTTATACTCTATCCTTCCAAAAAATATTATCGAAGTTATGCTAATAAGCTTTATTGTATTAATTATTACTTTAAATGTTGCTTCTAATGGAGATCTTGGGAGAACACTCTCAATTTTGGGTATTTTCGCCGCCTCAACAATCAGAATCGCACCCTTAGTTAGTCAAATTCAAGCAAACGTAAACTCACTTGTATTTGGCCAAAACTCAATAATGCTGCTGTCTGGGATTATGAGGAATCATGGAACTATTATTAAAGATGATAGCAAGGATATTAAAAAAGAGCTTAATCGAAAAGATACTCAAAATGAACCATTTAGAAATTTGCAATTAGAAAATATTTCTTATTCCTATCCTAATTCCGATAATCAATCTCTTGAAAATATCAATTTAACTATTGAAAAAGGTGATTTTATTGGGTTGATTGGACCTTCAGGAGCAGGAAAAACTACCTTAGTTGATGTAATGCTTGGGTTTTTAAAGCCCTCGTCTGGGATGCTAAAGGTAAATGGTTTAGATGCACATGATAATATCATGGAATGGAGATCCAATTGCGCATACTTACCTCAAGAAATATTTTTAATTGATGGCACGCTTGAGGAAAACATAACCCTTAATAGAAATAAAGTTAATCCAGATAATTTAATTGAAGCATTAAAATTATCTAAATTAGAATCACTTTCTATTGAATTGCCTGAAGGTCTTGATACAAATCTAGGTGATAAAGGCGTTCGTTTATCTGGTGGACAAAAACAAAGAGTCGCTATTGCAAGATCAATTTATAATAAAAGAGAGATTTTAATTCTAGATGAATCTACATCAGCGCTTGACACTTCAACAGAGAAAGAAGTGATTAAGGAACTTTTAACATTACGCAATGAGAAAACAATTATTGCTATAGCTCACAGAATCTCTACTTTAAAAGAGTGCAATAAAATATTTAAGATTCAAAATGGAAAGATAGAGGGTCCATATAAGTATGATGAGATTTCGTTGAATTAACTTTTTGGTATAATTGGAGGCTGAAGCCGGAATCGAACCGGCGTAAACGGCTTTGCAGGCCGCTGCATAACCACTCTGCCATCCAGCCTTAAATAAAGGAATGAAGTATAATACATTAAATCAAATATTTATTAACATAAATGGAAAATATTCAATCAAGGCTCAAAGATAGATCAAACAATATATTAGAAAATCTAGAATATTTTGAGAAAGTTATAAAACAGTTCTCTGAAAAAATATCCCTTTCCTTGACAGCTGGAAATAAACTTTTATTTTGTGGAAATGGCGGCAGTGCTGCTGAAAGTCAACATATGGCTGCTGAGTATTGCGCTACATTAAATCATCATAATCCTCGCAAAGGTTTTAAGGCAATTGCCTTAAGTGTTGATACCTCCTTAATTACAGCTTGGTCTAATGACTTTGGTTTTGAAGGTATTTTTGAGAGGCAGGTTGAAACACTCGGTGAAGAAAATGATATCTTAATTTGCTACTCAACTAGTGGCTCAAGTAAAAATATTATTAAAGCTGCAATTGAAGCGAAGAGAAAGAAAATGCATGTTCTAGCTTTCACGGGAAATTCTTCTAATAATGAGTTAAGCAAACTATCAGATTACTCTTTTATTGCCCCATCAACTAAGACCGCCATGATTCAAGAAATGCATACTATAATTGGTCATGAAGTTTGCCTAGCCGTAGAACAGCTTATTGCTAGAGAATAACAATTTGCATCTCAATACTGAAAAAATAGTTCACAAAGACATCAAATGGATGCTGAGCGGCCAAGAAGTTAGCAATTTTTTATTAGATAAAGATGTAACACTCTTATTTAAAAAAAGCTCATCTACAAAATACATTTATAAAATATTATTTTTTACTGTGGGCATGCTTAGGATTACTCACCTATTCATATCTCAATATTTTTCATATGATCATAAAATAGATTTAGAATTCGATCACATTATTGGAATTACTCAACATGGGTATTCAGAAAATTTAAAATACAGACACAAGAATTACTATAAATATTTTCATAAAAATAGAAAAATTAAATTTCATTTAGTTGATGAATACAATAAAAAAGATTTTACTTGCATTCAAAAGATTTCTTTCTTCAACTTATATAAAGAGCTTAAATTAAATGTAAATAAATCCTCAATATTCTTAAGCAAAATAAGTGACTTTAAGTTAATAAAATTAATATTTTTTTCAGCGCTAAAAACTATTGCAATTTTTTCATATATTTCATTATGTTTTAAAGATTTAAAAAAACTTAATGGCAACCTAAAATTTTTTAGTGGAGGCAGTGAATTGGTTGCAAATGCTGCAATTAATCAAGGGGTTAAAACATACTTACTTAAACATGGCTTAATGTCAAAAACAAGTAGGTTCTGCTTCTTGAATTATGAACATGTTTACGTTTATTCAGAGGATGATAAAAAATATATAAATACTTTTTTACCGATCACGAAAGTAAGTGTATTTAGGCAAGACATGGTAAAAACACATACAAATAAAGTTATATTATTTTTTACTTATAGAGATATTGGGAACTTAAATTTATTGAAAGAAATAAAAGATTTCTTTAATAATCAAAAAATGGATTTAGTTTTTAAATCTCATCCTACTATGTATAGAAATGAGCAAAGCATTATCATCAAAGAGCTAGATATTAAAGAAGTAGATTCAAGCTTAGATGGAGCAGAAGCAATAAAAGAACTATGCCCAAGTTTCTGCATTGGATGGACCTCAACGGCATTATGCGAATCATTATATTCTGGAGTAATACCGATCTGCACTCAGCACGAAAGTGAAAAAGAAGCATTATTAGAATCCGCCATAATATATCCCTTCGAACAAAGAACATTAAATTGGTTCAAAGATAAACCCACTATACTAAAATTAATAAATGGAGAAGTTCAGTACGATGAAGTTAGAAAAGGTTTATTAATAAATTAAGATGCCAATAATTAAAGTTTATCTTTTTGAATATATGAATTGAAATCAGAAACTTTTCTGAAAACTGGCCTCACAGGAACGCCCTCAATCAAAGATAATAAATCTTTGTTTTTCTCTACTATATCCTTGAAAATTGGGAATATGTCATCTAGACAATTAAGAGTATAGTCAATTTGCTCATCTTTATGTGAAAAGCAAATTGCATGATAGGCTGTCCATAACACACCCCTTCTGAGTAATTCTTGCTGAAACCAAGATTTCATTTCTAAGTTATCAAAACTATCCTTGGGATCAAATGTGACAACTGACCTGCATGGATAGCCAATGCATTGAATATACTCTTCAATATTATGTATTTTTGCAAGATCATTAAATCCGTCTTTTAATTTTGCACCAACCTTCCATAAATGATCAGAAACTTTATTTTCTTTCATCTTAGGTATGCAAGTCTTAGCAGCAGCCAATCCCAGGCAATCGCCGCCATATGTAAATGAAAAGAAAGTCTGGTCTAAAGTTGACATATACTCCTTTTTACCGACAATTGCTGACAAAGGAATAGCATTTGATATGGCCTTAGCAAGGCAGGTTAAGTCTGGAGTAACTCCCGTGAGTTCCTGGGCTCCACCAAATGAGTATCTAAAACCTGTAATGACTTCATCAAAAATTAAGAGCGCTCCATAGTGATGAGCCATTTTTTTTACCTCTTCTAAAAAATTATTTTCCGGTTCCAACACAGTCAATGGCTCCATTATTACGCATGAAACTTGATCGGGATTTTCTTTAAATATTTTTTCTAGACTGTCAATATCATTAAAGCCAAAGGAGTGTGCTAAATCTTGATTAAATTTTGGGATTCCTTTGTTAAGATCAGTTGTAGCTACAAACCAGTCGTGCCATCCATGATAACCACAAAAAGCAATATGATCCCTTCCAGTTACTCCCCTTGCAATTCTTACCGCAATAGTGGTCGCATCAGCACCATTCTTACCAAATCTAGCCATTTCAGCTGAAGGAACTGCATCAATTAAAAGCTCTGCAACATCAATCTCAAGTTCATTCATTTGACTAAAAGTACTGCCTAACTCAAGTTGATTAATAACAGCTTGATTAACATCAGGATCTGCATAACCTAAAATAATAGGGTGGCATCCCATGATATAGTCTAAATATTTATTATCATCAACGTCCCACACATATGAACCTTTACCCTTGTGTAGGTATTTAGGAGCAAAACCCTCAACAAATTGCGTTACTCCCTTGCTGAAAGTTTGGGAGCCTGCAGGGACTATCTGTTTAGCTCTTTCATAAAGGAGATTTGAATTAGTAATAACTGGTTTTTTATTAATCATTTTTGTTAATTCTTTGTTTAAAATCGATAAAATTATACATTAATATAAATATTTAATATGTTACTTTTGGAAGTTATTTTTCCATAATTCTAGCTCTTCAGGTGTGTCTACCTCAATAATATTATCAGCAACCATTTTATCGATAAAATATGGGTATGTCTTACTATTAAGCATCTCGCTATTAAGATAAGGCAACTCATCGACTCTCATGCACTGAATATAATTATGAGGAGAAAAAGCAGGAGGTAAATCCTGCCTTCTATATATATCATTAGGTATATATTGCTTCAGGGCTTTCATGTTCTCGTCATAAGACCAACAATATAGCGGATGAGTCTTGGCTGGAATAAATCCACAAAGACTTCTGTGCTTATTTTCTTCAATTATCGCTTTTGCTTTTAAAAAATCATCAGCATTTTTATATAAAACAGGCAAGGCAAAAACCCACAAAATATCATTTTTATCTAGAGAAAAATCTTCTGCAACTGCAACAAATACTGATTTAACAGATGCTTTATCTCCAGCAATTGAGTGGATTCGATGATGATACTCATACCCTCTTTCTATAGCTTTTTTTTTTATTTCTATGTCATCAGAGGACACTATCACCCTGTCCCAAATTTTTTGTTCATCTAAAAAATCAGCCGTAGCATCAAAAAACATTCTATTTTTAAGAGGTAAGCCCTTGCTGCCCTTTCTAGCAGGGATTAAAGCAATATGACTTCCGGGCATTATTATTTTTTAAGAATATAAGCTGAAGGCTTAGAGGAATAAGAAATTGTAATAATTTCGACATCCTTGTCTGCAAAAAATTCATCAACAGCCTCTGTTTCATTCCATGTAGGATCTCCATATTCATCAAAAATAATAATTCCTCCAGTGCTGACACTTGGATACAAAGCCTCTAGGGATGCTTTAGTTCCATCATATGTATCTAAGTCTAAATGCAGCACAGATATTGATTTTTTTGGGTTATCTTGAACATATTTTTGGGAGGTCAGTGCTATATCTCCCTCCACTAACTCTACTCTATTAATTAATCCAGCTTTGTCAGCGTATTCAAGAATTGAGCTCTTTGATACCTCTCTAACGGCTGCTTCTTCCATATAATTCTCAGCACTTTGCTTTTCAATATCAGTAAGCGCGCCACCAAACAGTTTAAAAGTGTCAAAGCCTACTACTTTTTTATTACTTTCCGGTTCGTAAATAGCCAAAAGCTTCAACCAAAACATCAGGCCAGCACCCTTAAAAACTCCACACTCCAAGATATCTCCTTTAATATCTTTAGTCATGCTGTAAAGGTCATACCTAACAAGCATTTTTTTTAATCTACCAATATCTGGCCCTAGTAGAAGTGTATGGTAGGCCTCCCACAAAGAATCTTCATTAAAAAAATCATTATCCATAACACTCTCCTAGTTTGAATTTGGATTTATAACGCTCATGTTAACTAAGTCATAAAATCTGCCGTTTTTCCTGACATGATCCTTTAATACTCCTTCGTGGAAGAAATTATTCTTTTCATATATCTTGATGGCTGCTAAGTTGTCTTCTCGGACATCAAGGTATACTTTGTGAACATTTAAGGTATTGAAAGCAAACTCGAGACCTAATGCGACCACTTCAGTTCCAATCCCTTTGCCCCAAAAAGATTTATTTCCAATCATCATGCCTAATCGTACTCGGCTATTAGTTCTATCGTGAAGCCCTAAACGAAAGTTTCCAATATGTTTGTCAGTATCATTTGTAGTAATAGCAAAAAAATTCTCATCATTACTTTGAATCAATGCCTCAGCATACGCTCTACATTCCTCTAATGTCATTTTTGTGTCTGCAGACAAAATAATCTCGCTCATTTCTTTGTCATTGAGCCACCCTAAATATTGTTCAGTAATATGCTCCTGGCCAAAAGGAATTAAGCTAACTTTAGATCCTGTTAATTGAACTGTAGAGGGAGTATTCATTAGGGTATTAATTTGATCTATGTAAATTAAAATGGGTCATTTTAATGTAATTTCATAGAACAATCTATAAAAACTACCATGCAGTTCTTCCGCCATCTATAGGAATAACTGCCCCATTCAAATAGCTAGAAGCATCACTCAAAATCCAAATAATTACACCTTGATACTCATCTTTTCTAGCTAATCTGCCCATGGGAATTTCTTTGCTAATTTTTTTTAGGAACTTATCTGGCTGATTATTTTCAATGCCTCCTGGACAAATTACATTACATCTAACATTCTTATCTGCCCAATATGTTGCAGTAAATCTTGTTAGGCCAATTATTCCTGATTTAACAACTGAGTAAGAGACTGGCTTATAATTATTTTTAGAATATAGATGTTGCTTGGGCCCTATTAATCCTAAATCTGAGGATACATTTATGATAGATCCACCATTAGGATTTTGAGAAATTAGATTTCCAAAAAATTTCGTGCACAAAAATGAACCTGTTAAGCCAACTGATAGATCGTTACTCCAGGCCTCTAAGGAAAAGTTATGTAGCTCATTGGAAAAATCACTACTGGGACTTTCAACCTTTGGATTATTTGCAGCATTGTTGATTAACCCATGAATTTTTTTATATTTTTTTTTAATAAGTTCGCAACACTTTTTTACCTCGTACTCTGATGTAATATCTAAAGTGTGAGTCTCTACATTAGATAAGAACTTTTCATCTAGAGATTTTTTTGCTCTATCTAAAAAATCAGTACTTTTATCTAAAAGAATTGGAGTACCCTCATTGCTGAGAATGGCTTCACAGTGCTGCATACCCATTAGTCCAGCAGCACCTGTTACTAAAATAATTTTGTTTTTTAGGCTAAAACTTTCTTTCATATAATTAAAAATATTTTATCACTACTTAATTCATTAATATCAAATACTTTTTAAACAAAATATTAAAAGGATAAATAATTCAAATAAGTTAGGAAGACTTGATTGAGCTGATCAGGCCTTGAGCAAATAAAAAATTGCTGTTTGCCTCTTGCTCCCAATTATTAAAAATTGGAGTTTCTAAAATAAAACTTCCTTGCCAATCGCATTCCTTTAAGGCTTTAGCTGCAGCCTTGAAATCAGTTTTACCCAATCCAAGCCGAAAAGAATTACTGGAATCTTTATCTTTTAAGTGCACTTCACCAATGAAGGGATTCAAAGAAAGAATATCTGAGTAAAGATTATGATTTAGTTGAGTAGAATTTCCTAAATCATAAGCTAGTCCAATATCTCTTCGATTAATTTTATTTAAAAAATTAAGAGAATCTTTTGCAGATAAATCCGTTTCAAACAAAATTTTAAGACCAGAGGGTATAGCTTCAATCTCACTAAATGATTTAAAAAGTAGATTTTCTTTTTCAGCACTATTTATGGAGGAAGCATCCATGAGCGGAATAATAATGTGCTCAATACCAAGATCAATTGAACAATCAATTATAAAGCGAAGTCTATCAACCCAATACATTCTCTCTACTTGATTGGGTGAAATAAGGCCTCCAGTAATAAACGAATGAGCACAAATAGAATTAATTGTAATTTTTTTTAACTTTTGAATATTCTTTAAATTTTTTCTTCCTTTGTAATCAAAAAAAGGATTTTGTTTATCTGAAAGACCATCTTCAACCCATTCAATGCAATCAAACCCAATTCTAGCTGCGTTATCAAATTCTTCCTCCCAGCTTCTAATTGGAAAGGATTGCAGGGGTTGGTTATATTTATTACTTAACCTTCCCAGCATTACACCAATTTTCATATTACCAATAGATCAACTTTAGTTAAATATAGAGATAGATTTTTGAGCAAAGTAACGTAAGATTTTAGATTAACATTTAAAGTATACTTATTTTTTTTAAAAAAATTATTACAGTACTCTAAATCTAACCTGGAAATCATCAGACACTTGGTTGGTCTCAGCCCAATTTTGTAAAAATCTATCAAAAGTTGGGTCAAATAACTCTCCTTTGCCGCCAATGCCGGTTGGTTTTGAGTCTCTTAACCAACAAACCAGATTAGCCATATCGTAATTATGCATAAATTTGTAGTCAATCATTTCTAAATTTGCATCTTTACCAATTTGTACAAGAGACTCTAGACTGAAATACCAGGGATGAGCTGTTCTGTAATAAAACTTATCAAAACCACTGATGCGAGAATTTAGCAATATGTCATTTTTATTTGGAGTGGCGATGGTTATTGTTGCGCCTTTTTTGCAACATTTTGCTATGGATTGCAAAAACTCAATAGGATCAAAAACATGCTCAATAACTTGAAATGAAAATGCATGATCTAGGCATTGACCTTCATTTTCAAATAGGTCTTCTGGAAGACTATAAGGAGTGTGGTTTTTAGATAAGGCTTTATGATATCCAGTATACGGTTCTACGGCGAAAGTTTTCTTTGTTAACCCTGAAACAAAATCTAAAAATGACCCTCCCCCACATCCAAAATCTGCAATTATTGCATCTCTTAGAATAGACGTATCAATATGATTTAGTTTTCTATTTTGATCGCCATCATAGGATTGGTAATATTCCTTGATGTCTGAACTGCTATTGTAGGCATTCCGATATTCTTCAGAGATGTAAAAACCAGGTTCGGTAGGATTGGGGTCAAGATAACTTAAATCTAGTTTTGAGGATTGTCTTATCTTAAAATTCTCAGGTGTGTAGTCACCAGGCACACCTTGCCTGATTGGACCCTCATACAAAATTTCATCATTTTTATCTAAATATTCACTAATTTTTTTAGTCATAGCATCCTATTAATTAACTAATAAATAAACCTATAAAGTGAATTATACACTTGTTATTAAAATTAATATGTCTCAAAAATAATCTTTTATAATCTTTGAGGCTTCAACAAGGTTTTTTACTATATCAGACGCTCTTGAATTATTATTCTTACCATTTGGATCTATCAAGATATTTGAACGAAGATTTGCTTTTACTCCTGCTAGAATATCAGTTTCCTTATCCCCGATTAAAATTGATTGCGTGAGATCGAGGTCATGCTTTTTCTCAGCATGAAATAACATGCCAGCCTCTGGTTTTCTGCAAGAGCAGTTCTTTGCATATTCAGCAACTATTCCATCGGAATGATGAGGACAAAAAAAGTAATCATGGAAGTAAATATCATGCTCACTGAGATTTCTTAGTAAACCTTTCATGAATAAATGCATTTGATTTTCTGAAAATAACCCCCTGGCAATTCCAGACTGATTAGTAATTATGATTAACTTATAATTCAGATTAGATATTTTTTTAAGCCCATCAATCACTCCATCTAGAATCCTGAGATCTGATAGCTTATATGTGTACCCATTATCTTCATTGAGAACACCATCTCTATCTAAGAAAACTGCTCTATCCATATTTTGTGATAACTTACTTTTAATTTACAGAACATTATCCAAAAGATCTAATGCCTTCCAAAAGCCCTCACCATCGTTTTTATGACCCTGCCAAATTTCAGGAATAAACGTAGCTGATGGAGCTAAGGATTTTAAAATTTTACCAACTTTATCAAAATCAATGGAGCCATCGCCTATTTGCAAGCCCTCTCCATTTAAACCTTTTGCATCACCAATATGCAAATGTGCTGTATGAGGAGCGATTTGTTCGCAAAAATCATAGAAGCAATATCCAAAATTGTTAGAAGTTAACATTGAATGAGAAATATCGAAACACATTCTAAGATTTAACTTTTTACACCAATTAGTAATTTCATCTGGATGAACAAATAGATTTTGAAATCTTTGGCCTCCAAAATGCCATGGATAAGGTGCCATAGTTTGCGGAATAAGTTCAACGCCATCTGTATGAAGCTCATCAAGGCTTTCACAAAATATTTTATATCCAGATTTTACCTCTTCATTTGTAAAATTTTTGTCCATTGAAAAGCCACCAATATTTGTCACAATCATTGGGGTATCTGTAGAGGGAAAATATTTTTTTAGTTTTAGAGTTAAGTCAATAACTCTTTGCATATTTTTGATAGAGCGTTTTCGATAATCTGAATCCGGAGAAGCTAAATCAAGCAATTCACTATTCTCAAATAATTCTGGAGCATGAACAACGAAGCCACATTCATAACCTTCCTCTAAAAATTCAGCTGGATCTAATAACATATCTTGGTAAGACAAATGAAATTCAACCAGATCAGGTTTTGACATTTGAAAAAATCGTGCAAAATCATGAAATCTTACAGGTATACCCCACTTTCTACTAAATTTATATTTTCTAGGTAAAAACTTTTTAGATGAAATATCAGATTGATAGAAAAAGTCTTCAGCATCCATGTCCCTAGTAAGGGTTTTTCCGATCAGATCATTATAATGCTGTGGCGAAATACCTTGTCCTGGACTCTTTATAATAATGTCATCAGAAGTAATTGTAATTCCAGCTTTGAGTGATCTTGAAGACATTAAACTTTTCGCTAGATTCTCTCTGTTAATCATCTCGCCTTGAGATAAGGGCCTTTCATATGAGACAGAACCTAATGCAGACTCAACTTCACGAACTCCCTTAACAAGCCTTGAAAACTCATCAAATTCTAAACTAGCAGCATGATCGGGACCTTCCATATTTCTATCCAATGTAAAGTGACGCTCGATAATTGAAATACCCATTGCAACAGCAGCTAAAGTAACAGATATTCCTCTCTCATGGCCGGAATATCCAACATTAGAGTGGATCTTCTTTAATTCTTTAATCCATCTAAGGTTTATATCTTCAAGTGGCGCGGGATAGGTGCTATTGCAATGTAAAAAAGTATATTCAACATTTGATTTATTTAGTAATGATGATGTAAATCTAATCTCTTCAGTTGTGCTCATGCCAGTGGATAAAATGAGGGGTTTGCCTGTTTCGATTAAAAGTTCAATTAATGGTATGTTGGTTAAATCTGCTGAAGCAACTTTATAAGCTGAAACTCCTAACTCCTCCAGAAAAAGCAGGCTAACTGGATCCCAGGGAGTGCAAAGATAGGTTATTTTTTTTTGATTACAGTAATCAAATAAGTCTTTATGCTCCTCTTTGGATAATTCAAATCTTTTAAGTAAATCAACAACATACTCGGTTCCTAAATCCTCTCCAGAAGTTTTAGAAGATTGCTTTCGATAGACCTCATCAAGAGTTCTCATCTGAAATTTTACACAATTTGCACCAGCTAAAATTGCCTTATCAATCATATCCTTTGCAAGCTCAAAAGATCCATTGTGGTTATTTCCAATCTCCGCAATAATGTATGCGTTTCCTGGGGCAGCTATAAAATTATTAATTTTCACAACATTATTTTCCTTGAATTAAGATTAGCAAGATTTAAAGTCTAACCTTCCATGATTTAAGCCCATCTGATTCAAATCTAAATGGGCTTGCTTTGAGGCCTTCTTTTTCTAAATGAGACAATAACAAATGTTTGCTGGAGGGAGGGACAAAGAATAGAAAAAACCCTCCCCCACCTGCACCTAATAACTTTCCACCAATAGCACCGTTCTTCATTGCTTGATCATAAATTCCATCAAGTTGTGGGTTAGATATCTCATTGCTTAAATCTCTCTTAAATTTCCAAGCAGCATCTAGGGATTTGCCAAATTCCATGAGCGAGCCCCTAAGCAATTGATTTCTTAGCTTATAACATAGGTCTACATTTCTCTGAACAAGTATTTGCTTATCTTTGTTAAGCATTTGACTGCGTTGATCTTTGTGAATATTTCCAGAGTTATGCTGGACACCTGTATTACAAAGCACAAGACTTTCTTCAAGCTCCAACAATATTTCTTGAGGGATTCTTAGAGGATGAACAACATTCTGATCCATTTTAAATTCTATGAAATTAAACCCACCAAATATTGTTGCATATTGATCTTGCCATCCCCCCTCAATGCCCTGGTAAAGTCTCTCAGCTTGATAGGCTAATTCTGAAAGCTCATGCAAACTCCATTGATCTTTTCTGAATTGATTAAAGCATCCTAATATTGCAGCAGCTACAACCGCAGAGCCACCAAGCCCTGAACTCATTGGAAAATCAGAGTGTAAATCTAGCTCAAATCCAAAGTCAGGATTAATTGTTTTGATAACAGCTTGAATTAAACCAAACTCTCCTTTCATATTCAAGCAATCTTCTAAGTTGTCAGCTTTTAATGTAGATTTAAGATCAAGAGAATGGATAATAATCTTTGAATCAGGACGGATATGTAATGTTGCATGGCTATAAAATGATACAGTTGCATTGATAACAGCTCCAATTCCTTGAGAAAAATAATGAGTTAAATCAGAACCGCCGCCGCCAAAGCTTATCCTAACTGGTGATTTAGATCTTGCATAAACAGGCATCTCTTCGATTTCAGGTAAATTTTCTTTAGTAATTAAATCAATCAAATGCATTTTGCTATCTAAAATCGGGATAACTTTAATTTTATGATCGAGTTTTTTAATCAGCGTTTCTCTCGTGGCTTTTTCATCCTCCCAATAAAATTCTTTGTTAATACATTTATCTAATTTATCATCAAGACCTAGCCCAGCAATAAGACTTCTTCGAATATCGCCATCTGTAGCAACTCCATAGACTTCTCCAGATTTTTTTTGAGAAAAAATTATTCCAAAAGAATTGCGATCAATTTTTTTTAAGGCATCTTTTATGGAAGAGTTTCCATCAATTAAGAAGTGTTTAATATTCATAGTGGAGAGATTTTATCCTTTTCCACCCATTTACAAAAGCGCTCATAATCTTCAGGGATTCCAATATCAATAAAATTTTCGTCAAGGCAAACTGAATATAAATTTCCTTTCTTGGCTAGTTGAGGAAGATAGTCTCTCTCTAGCGAGCATATCCCACCATCCCACGAAAAAAAGATTTCTGAATCTAAGCAGCTAATTCCAGTGTTTATGGTCCCTGGAACCTGATTGGTAGATTTTTCAGCAAAGCTTTTCACAAAATTATCTTCACCTATGATCACACTTCCATATCTACTAACATTATCAACCTTAGTAACAGCAATAGTTGGTGAGGGAGATTCACTTAAAAGTGAAAAACCAGAATCTAGCCACGTATCTGCATTTGATACAAAAAATCTAGATCTTATCTTGAATTTATTTACTGCATTAGCAATTGAGCCACCTGTGCCTAAAGGTTTATCCTCAACAATAAACCTTATGTTTAAATTTCTATTCTGATTTTCTTGCTGCCAGATTTCAATGAAGTCAATAATTTTTTTTGCTTCATAATGAAGCAAAAAAATGAAATCCGTAATACCCTGAGATGTCCAATTTTCCATTTGAAAATTTAAAAATGGTCTTCCCATTACTGGCGCTAAAGGCTTTGGGACAGATGAGACAGCTGACTTGAGTCGAGTTCCAAATCCACCTGCCAAAACTAATAATTTCATAATAAAAACTGGTTATTTGCTCACAAGAGTTTAGAAAAAGTTTTTTGGGAATATGTTAGGCCTGTTTTTAGCGAGATGATTAATGCTAAAAATAAAACAAAATCGCCAAGAAATATAATTAAAGCAAGATCAAAAGATAGCCCAAATAGATACAAACTAACTGCGCTTAGTTGTATTGCTGTCTTAATTTTTGCCAAAAAAGCTACCTTTGTTGCAGAGGTATTTAAATTTCTAGCATTTAAATCTCTGAGAGCTGAAACCCAGAATTCTCTTGCAAGCATGATGCATGAAATAAAGCCTATATAAATGCTTGCAAAATAAAGTGTTAATGCAAAGAGCATAAACAAAACCAATATCTTATCTGCAATAGGATCTAGCACTTCGCCAAGTTGCGAAGAAAGATTATATTTCCTTGCTAGGGCTCCATCAAAATAATCAGAAATACTTGCAAAAATAAATAGCAATAAGGAAGCCATGAACGCCTCCCAATAAAGTATAAGAATAAAAATTATGGGCCCAAGCAGGATTCTTGAAATGGTCAAAAAATTTATAAAGAGCTTCATTGAACTGATAGTTTATTTTTAATGCGTTCAGCTATTTTAATACTAATTCCTTCCGTCCGGCATAACTCATTGACTGAACTGTTTCTTATTGCTTCAAGCGATTTAAATTCTTTTAAAAGATTGCTTTTTTTAGAGGGTCCAAGACCACTGATTGAATCAAGAATTGAGTATTTTACTGCTTTGTTTTTTTTCTTTCTATTTGCTGTGATAGCAAATCTATGTGACTCGTCTCGAATCTTTTGAAGCAAAGTAAACCCTGAACTCTCTTTTGGTATCTCTACAACTCCATCTTTAGACAAAATAGTTTCGGTTGATCTTATCCTTTTGGACCCCTTGACAATGCTGAGGATCAAAGGTGACTCTTTAGCAGCAGAGAAAGCATTCAAGGCAGCATTCAGTTGAAGTTTGCCTCCATCTATCAAAATAATACTTGGCAGTGGATTAATCTTAGATTTCTTAATTCGTCTATCAAGCACATGCTTAATTGAACCAACATCATTTCCAGAAACTTCTTTTGGTATATTGAAAAGTCTATATTGAGATTTCTCAGGTCCTTTTGCAGAAAATCTTACGGCTGAAGCTACACCATTCTGGCCTCCATGATGACTTACATCAAAACCTTCTATTGAAGGGTCGGGTACACTTAATCCCAAATAGGAAATTAGATCCTTAAAAGCATATGAAAATTTATCTGACGCATTAAGTCTATTTTCAATAACTTGATTAGCATTAAGTATTGCTAAATTTCCAATTTTTCTAGTGCTTGAATTTAAACTCGATGAAATAGATATGTTCATTCCAAATTTACACTGAACTGCCTCTTTAATTAAAGTTAAATTAATAGGTTTGGTATTGAGAACAATTTTCTTAGGCAAAGAGAAACTACTCTGGTAAAAAGAAAATATTAAACTTTGAAATAACTCGTCTATATCATTTAAAAGGTTCCCTTTAAGGTAGTAAGTTTTTGTGCCTCGAATCGTTCCATCTCTCACCGATATTATGCTTACTCCTGTTCTGTCTAATTTAGATACGCATGCAAAAAAATCAACACTACTTAAAGCACTGCTAAATGATTGTTCTTGTTGCATTAATTCCAAGCTATTAATTCTTTTTTTAATTTGATTCGCCTTCTCATACTCATGATTTTCGGCGAGTTTTTGCATTTGAAGAGTCATTATAGATTTAGTTTTTTTCCCTGAGGAAGAGAGATACTGCTGGGAGGAAGAAATATCAGCAAGATAATCTGATTCAGAAATAAGATTAACGCATGGTGCAGAACAC
>Ga0255775_1002305_pt1 | contig 16617 bp, 17 predicted proteins | sample 011ome_26_FD_179973 | JGI IMG/M metagenome (GOLD analysis project Ga0255775, IMG submission 179973) | Coastal salt marsh microbial communities from the Groves Creek Marsh, Skidaway Island, Georgia - 011511BT metaG (version 2) | ecosystem: Environmental > Aquatic > Marine > Intertidal zone > Salt...
TTAAGGTTGCTGAGAAAATGAATAGACAGAATAAAAATAATAACTCCCCAGAGTTACTTATAGAACTTACTGAGGAGTCATTAAAAATAAAAGAAATATTAAATTCAGAAGGAGTTAAATTTAACTTTAAAGAAAACACTCCTTTTACATCTTTCACTCATGGATTTAATTTCCCACATAAAGTAATATTTAGAAATTTATATGACATACTACTAGAAATTAATAAGGAACATTCATATATAAAGAATGAGAGTGATTTTAAAGTTGAGTTTTATAATCTATTAGATATTATATTAAGAGATAAGACCATATTAAAAGATGAAGAAATCGCTCAAATTAATTATTATAATTATAGATCTTTTAAAACAAAACGAATTGAATCGTTATTGTTTCGATAGCTATTCAATGTTACCATCTAACAATGCGACAATATCTTCATAATTATAGAAAACTCTATTTCCAACTTTAGTCTTTCTTATATTATTATTTTCTGCAAAAGCAGTCATGGTAGTATTACCATAATTAAAAAAATTCTGCACCTCGCTTTTAGGCACCCAGTTTCCAAAATGTCTTGTGAAATTCTTGTTCATTTTTAAATCAAATTATTTAGTTATAAATTCTTTTTGAATTTTAAATAATCCATTTCGATTTGTTATTGATACAAATTGAAACGACTTACTATCAAATAGTAGTAGAGGGTTTAGATTACTTTTTAAATTCAATCAAATTTATAACAGGATGTTCAAAATGTTTGGAACAAAAAGCTGACTAATAAAAACTTTTACAAATCAAGCAATATTAAAGATTTTGTTTTAAAATTTAATTAATCATTATGCAAAAAAACATATTTTTTTAGTGAGTTTTTTAATTCATTTATAAGTTTTCTAATCTTAATTTTGCGTCCCTCCAAGTGCTGTATAACTTAAGAGTCTCTTTGCTAGGAAGTGCAGAACCAAGATAATACTTTTCACCTTCTACTTCAACAAAGTAATCCATCATCTTACCAATTTCTACCTTTTCATCATCTGGAATGGTAACTCTATTGTCAGAACCACTAACTAGTTGAATAAATGCCATTTTTGTTCTGTCATTAGCTTCACTGATTGATCTCATCGTATCACTACTTAAAAATGAATTAATTGTTAAATCAATAGTTGAAAAATAGAACTCCATCAGAGATTTGCCTCCATTCATGTTTGAGTTTCCTGCTGATGATAATAGATCATTAATCTTTGATTTACTTAAAATTAAATTATCTAATTCTTTTATTCCTTTTTCTCTTAGTCGAATAATACTTTCTATGTTATTAATTGGAAATGAATAATTTTGAGATACATCAGCTGAAATAACTCTCATATAAAAATCACTATCATTAGTAATTAGTACAACAGCAAAGTCTATAAGGTTTTGATTTAGATTTGAAGTCTTTATTTTTTCTAGTAGTTCAAGATCATACGAATTCTTAGAATTTAGCAATTTAAATAATTTAAAAACTTCGTCTTCATTTGTATTGGTTTCAAAATATGTTTTAACATAATTAAATCCATTATTATTTCGCATCACACTAACAAAGTCATATAATGCATCTATGTAAAATTTTTCTTTTAAATTAAAAAATGAAATAAAAGATTCTTCTGATTTTTTAAGGTCTCCACCATCCATGTATAGGTAAGCGTTTAGAATAAAATCTTTTGGCGTTTTAGGGTTTTTAATAGGATTAGAATTTTTAATTTCTTCTGATAAATTTTTAAATCCTTCATCTATTTTCTCATCAACAACTTCAATTTGATCGCTTATTTTATCTAGTTTTTCATCTATTAAATTCAAATTGGATTGAAATTGAGATATAAATTCAACATTTTCACTAAGGAATCCATTTTCATTATCTTCATTTAATTGAGAGAATACTCCAAACATTACGGAAAATAATACAGATGTTATAGTTATCGATTTAAACAGTTCCTTCTTTTTATCTTTAGTAACAAACATTGCTATTAATGAAATTATTAACGTAAAAATTGACAAGTACAATAAATACATTAAAACAGGCCCTAAGGGAGATAAAACGTCCCCTATGAAACCTCCTACCGTTCCAAAAAGTCCAGCAACTTTAAGTGCAGGCTTTAACAAAGATTGAATTGATTTAGACTCCATTATATATATATTTTTAGGTTATTTAATTTAAATTTAATGTGGAAATTATTAAGACCATCCATCCTCCCCAAAACATTGTTTTCTCAACGTTCCCAATATCCCATTGGGATAATATACCTGAGGTTTCTTTAGTGAAATTAAAAAAATTCATTAAAATATCGATAATACAAATAATTAATATGAATCCATTTGATTTATTTAGTTGTGAAAGTTGCTCCAAATTGTAATATTCTGGCAATAATTTTTATTTTTTTTAAAATGTTTATTATTTTAGTATAAATTTAACAATATATTAATCAAAAATTAAAATTATGAAAGTACTTAAATCAGACACATTTGGTTGGATCATTAATGTTTTGGCTTGGATTGTTTTCATAGCCACTGGTGAACATGCTTTAGAGATAATTATGGGCATATTATGTTTATATGCAGCTTATATTGGATACAGCAATCAAAATAAAAAATTATTGAGTTCTTCAGTTTTTGATGCTGTTTGGATGTTTTTATGGGGATTTGGAATTATGGGTGATGCATATGGAATTTCAGATTTTCTCTAATCAATTTAGTTTTAAGAATGTAGTTAACTAAGCTAGGTAAATTCATTATTATATCATTTTATCTAGTTTAGTTAGTTTCCATTTCAAAAAACAAAATAGAAAAGTAATAAGAATATCTTCATTAAAATAGATGATTATTTTTTTATTTTAAAATTGATTATAACTTAACAAATTTTAATAATAAAAGCTACTATGTTTTAGCTAATTCATAATAACAATTTCAACTCTTCTATTTTGTTTTCTTTTTTCAAAATTTGAGTTGTCGTTTTTTGGATTTTTCTCACCGAATCCATTAGTTTCAATATTATTTTTTATACCCTTAGATAAAAGGAAATCCCTAACGGTATTAGCTCTTAATAATGATAATTTAATATTATAAGATTCACTTCCTATATTATCTGTATATCCATTTATCTTAATGACTCCTGGGTTATTAATGTTTATAAAATCTACTAAATCATCTAAAAGATAAACTTCATCTTTTAAAATTTCATATTTATTAGTTTCAAAGAAAAAATCTGATAAAATATAATCATAACTAGTACTACTTGCTTTAAATATATCTGTTTGATAATCATTGCTGTATGAGCCAATTTGAGCTCCAAAAACTTTGTAGTTTGTTCTGAAATTAGTTTCATAAATACCATTACCCCCTGTTTGGTAACGATTTGTCCTCTCAAAATCCAGCTTAACACCCCTAGTAAAATAAGCGTTATCATTAGAATCTAAAATATATCCAAATTCATCACTATCAGTATTTACATCTAGAATTTTTATGGGACCTTTCCAATTAAACCAATCGTCTATATTTTCCCTTGTGAACTTATAAATATTTAAATCATTTTTATCAGCTTCATATCCATTAGAACTTAGATATAAGTTAAGTCCATCTTCAGATATAAATGGTGTTCTCTCAGCTCCAGGTGTATTAATAATACTCCCTAAATTCTTTGGAGTACTCCAGTTAAATTGATTTGTTAAAAAAGAAATCCAGATATCAGTGTTTCCCCACATTGAACCATTCCAATTCCAACCTTTTTTATGGTAATCACCTATTGTACCTGGACGATCAGAAACAAATAAAATTATATTTTTAAATAAAAAAGCATCTGACTCAGTAAAAAGTGAATTTATTGGTTCGTCAAAATGAATAATTTTAAAACTATCCCTTTGCTTAACTGCTAAAAAAATATCTGATGTATTTGTACCGTCTTTATTAATAAAACCTATATTTTCTTTAAAATTAGCAGAAAGCACAAAAGTATCTCCCTTAACTTGAGAAATACTTTCATGAGCGTTTGTGTTTAAAAATTTAATTGGCCTTGCATCTTTCCATGAATCTGATTTAGATTTTTCGGAATAAAAAATATCTTCACCACCAGCATTTTTTTGATTAATAAAATCTAATTTAAAATCAAAAAAACCAGACCTATCTAATCCTGTGAAGTATAAAAATCTTTCGTTTTTAGATAAAACAGGGAATGCTTCGTTAGAGTTAGTATTTATTGTGTGTCCGAATTTAGTCACTCTTCTCTTTAAATCTATGAAGTCTTGATTTGATTTATCTAATGAATTAACCAGTGTGTCATTGTAAGCAATTTCATTGTCTAAATAATCACTTTTTTTAGGTGATTTATTACATGAAATTATCACTACAAAAAATAAAACATACTTCATATTCATTATCATTATACTAAATTATTTTTATTTTATTAGCCAACATACTTATTTCAATATAAACAACAAATACTTCAGATTTATTTTAATGAGAGTTTATAATCACCTCTTAAAAAACAGATAAATTTTATTCTGCCTATAAAAATGATTTAAATTTTAATAAAAAGGTTTAATCATTTTTCAATTATATGATTTAACTGAGTACCTCATTATAATGTAAAGCTAAAAACTTGTAACGGCAAAATGAAATGAAATAATGGCAGAAAAAAATATAATATTACTGATTCCATTAATATTATTCAATAATAACACTAATAGAATCTTTAACTACTTTTGAACTCATTCCACAGTCAAAAAAAGTTTCAGAGTAAATTTTGATTGTATCACCTATCATTTTTGTAATTAGGGGTCCAACTATCCTTTTTGAATATAAGGGGCAGTTACCTGTTATTGTGGGTGTAGTTCCGCTTTTGGGGTTATTCCAACCATAACAAATCATTTTATCTTTTATGTCATGATATATTGATGTTTCTTGTACGACAGGGATTATTTGACCTTTAAAGTAATCTATGGATACTAAAGTATCTTTTACTTTTATTATATTACCTTGTTGAGTATAATAACTCTCAAATGGACTATAGAGACCAAAAGTAAAATATAATGAGCTTTCTACTTCCCAATAAGTATCTGAGTCAAACCTAGAACTAACAACTGGAACAGCATTATATTGACATCTTCCAGTAGTTGGAGAAGACTCAATGTGAAGATTAAATCTTCCTGATGTTTCTGAAAACCATTCTGGTGAAACATGATGAAATCCATTGGAATCAACATCAAAATCAGTGTAAAGTTTTACCCAGCAATCACCGTTTGGACAAACTTCTTCATTAAATTCATCTTTTTGATTAATGCTACAACTTATAAAGATTAAACAAAATAGGTAAAATGTAATTTTCATCAAAAGTTTATTTGTTGTCAAATAATATTAAATTTACAAAAAGCAGGTATATTGAATTTCACCATTTAAATATATCAAACTACAATTTTAGAAATTCAAAATGAAAGAGTATTTCATAATTAATGAAAATATAAAATCAGGGCCATTCAATTTAAATAAAATTAAGCAAGAATATTTATTTAATGATACATTAGTTTGGCATGAAGGACTTGATAACTGGGTTCTAGCTTCCGAAATTAAAGAATTAAAAAATCTAATTAATGATAAATCCATTAAAGATTCTAAAAATATTTTTTTAATTGATAATAATAATAAAATTGGACCCTTAAATTTTCAAGATTTAAAAAAGTATAATATTGAACCAAATACAATGATTTGGTTTGAAAATTTAAGTGATTGGATTCCCGCACACAAAATAGACGAACTAAAAAATTCTTTAATTTTTGAAAAAAAGACCCCCAAAACTAGGAACAAAACTTCAAATAAAATCGAAAGTGCTCCAATTTTGATAACTAAATCAAATAAATCTTTCAGATATGTCTGCTTTCAAAATTCATTGCGTACTAGTTTAGTTTATTTTATTATTGCATTATCTTTTTTACTCTACAGTGGGGTTGATTTTTTTAAGACATTAAAAGTTATTTCTTTAATTTTTATATTGTCTAATTTTCTATCAATTTTTTACAAAAATTTAAATCTTGCAAGATATTTGAGTTCTATTTTTTTTATTGTTGGCGTAATAACTTTAATTAATCAGCAAACCCAGATAGATATATTAAAAGAAAATATTTTAAAAAAAGAGTTATCATACAGTAACTTTAAAAAAGACAAAATATTACTCACAAAAAAAAGCGCATCAAGTCAAATTCCTAAAATTTTATTAAATAGCTCTGTCTTATCTGTGAAAAATTTCTATTTTTTAAAATCTGGTACACACTTTTATGAAATTTTTGATAACGATACAATTGAGTACATTTCAAGAAGCCCCATTGCTTTAAAATTTGAAAAAACTAATACAAGTTTATATGAAACTGTTTATTTGTTAGTTGATAGTGCTAATGAAAACAAGTCCAAAAAAGTAATTATCAATAGAAATGATATTTCTATTGATAATTTTTTATCTAAAGTTGAAATAAAAATCTCAGAGGATAATATAGAAACATATAAAGATGAACAAACACTCTTTATTGAAAGAGTACTTTTTGAAAAGTTTAAAAATGAGCAAATATATATAGATTCTAAAAGTGATATTTATCAAATATTAAGTAAATATAAGAGTAGATACCAATCTCCCGATTTTTACAAAATAAAAAAGACTGTAAAAAAAACGCAACCACAATTTAAAAAATTTAATAGCAAATTTAAATCTATTACAGTAAACAAAAATACACTTCTAACTGGAGAGCCAAATTTAAATTCTAAAACATTATATGTAATTAAACCTGGAGAGGAAATTACAATTCTTTCATATAACCTTTTTAATAATTATTATTTGAAAGTTAAGGTTAATGAGGGTGTTAAAAACTCGCATATTGGATACGTCAACATCAATTCATTTGTAGAGTTAAGTAGTCTAAATATCTCAAAAAATGAAACGAAAGATGTTAAAGTAGATAACTCTAAGATAATTATAAACAAAATTTTAACTATAAATTTTGAAAGTATAATCCTTCAAATTGATGAAATGAAAGATGGAAGCTTCAAATATTCATCATTTAAAAAAAGTACTTTGTCACCAAAAAAACCATTCTTAGAAATATTCAATGGCAAAAGAACTTTCACTAAAAATGGAAGCCTTTTTGAATTTAAAAACGGAGAAGATACCTATTTTATCGATGAAAAGATTAGGCGAAACAGATCAGGAAAATATAAATTGAGAATTTTTAAAAATTCTAAATTAATTTTAAAACAAAATTCTGAAAATTAATTATTGTCCCCTTTAGGATTTTCTCCATATTCATTTGATCCTTTTTCACTATCAGCAAATAAAAGCCATAACTGATAATAGGGAATTAAAATCCACCATCCAGGATTGCCTCTATCATGACATCTTTTAATAGACTGAACAGTTATAAAGTATATTAGAGGAATATAAAGTAATCCAAGTATTTCATAACTAACAGTTATACCAGCAACAATTATAAAAAGAAAATAAAAAATTATCATACTTATTCCGTATTCTTTTCTTCTTATTCTTCCATGATATGAAAAAACATTTTTAAACATTCCTTTACTAATTGAATTCACTGAACTTGAAGTAATTTCACTTGATTCAGATGTTTTTATCTGTTTATTAGCTATATTTTTGTGTTTTTGATTTTCTAATTTATTTACTTTTAAAACTAATTTTATTTCTTCTATGTTTTCAGCTTTTGTCCAGTCACCTAATCCTTCGTACCATATTAGTGTATCTGGTTCTATGTTTTTTCCTTCTAATTCAGTTAGATTAAATGGTCCTTCTTGATCTTCGCCATTTGAAAAATAATACTCTTTCATAATTTTAATGTTTGTGAGAAACTTTGTAATTCTCTAATTTATATTTGGGTTTAATATTCTTAAATTTAAAACAAATCCAATTATTTTGTTCTGTGAAAAAAATATGTTTTAAAAAATAGTCGGGAACGTGAGCACCAGTATCAAGGATCGTATGATTTTCATCGAAATTTACTTCTACTGTAACTTCAAGTATTTCTTCATCATCCCATACTCGCTCTTTATTTTCTAAAGTTTTCCACAATCCTCTATTTAAATATTGATTTTGAAGTGCGCAATTTAAATATGAGAATGTTGCTCGTAAGTTTTCTTTAGTGTCAGAAAACGAAGCTGCAGGGGCTAAATGCCCTTTATCCCAAATATTTTTATAATAATCTTTGTCGTCAGATGTATGAATGTTTTTTGGTTTATAAAAATTGAATTTATTCCTTAATATTTTTTTCCCTCTATTTGCAGATTTATAAATTAACTTAATTGGTTGCTCAAATTTTTCATTGTACCAGACTTCAAAAACTTCGTTTTTTACATGGATTAATCCCTCAGTATTTGGATTAAAATAGAAAGGGTTTAATATTAAAAATTTAAAGAAAACATAAATTAAAAAATTCATTTTAAAATAAAAATTACGTATAATTAAAAGACTAATCAATGAATTTTGAATAAGAATAACAAATACTTACTTCTATTTTTCTTTTTGACTGTTTTTTGTTGTTTTAAAATATATGTTTTTGAAAAAGAAAAACAAGTTTTAAAAACAGATCAAATTGAGCTTTCAAATGCAAGTTATGGATTTTTTAATGTTGATATATGGGAGGAAAAATTTTATGATATTCTAAGTAAAAAAATTGATGAATTTCAAATTAATGAAAGCGACAGAGAAGCTAATTATGAAAAAATCTATAGTTTGATTGAATTAATAATTAGTGAATTCGAGACTAATTATAAAACTAATAATATTAAAAAGTCTTTTTTAGGGGTGTCTTACAAAAATATAGGAGTAAATATATTTTCAATTTTTGAGGAATTAAAAAATAATATCCCAAATATCAGTAATACTATTTTAGATTTTTTTGAGAGTGATGAAAATAAGTATAAATTAAAATCTTATTTAAATCAACAATTACAAAACTTTACTCGCACTACATTTAGTCAGACAGATTATTATCCTTTGTACAAAATCTTAGATACATATGGGCAGAATTCAATTGAACAAACTCAGATCGAAATAGATAATAAAATTGACAAAATTGATAGTTTATTAAAACCCTTTTACATATTATTTATTATAGTTATAATATCTTTTATAGCTTTTTTTTTAAAAAATCAGATGAATAGTCTTGACATTATTTTATTGTCAATTATTTCGTTGGTGTTACTTTTTTTAGGAATATCCTTACCTATGATTGATATTGATGCAAGGATTAAGCTAATTGAATTTAATTTTATTGGTGAAAAAATTAAATTTTCAAATCAGGTTCTCTATTTTAAGAGTAAAAGTTTAATACAGGTTTGTAAATTAATGTTAAGTAATTCGGATAGTATTCAAACTATATTTACAGGTATGTTACTTTTTTTGTTTAGTTTTATATTGCCAGTTATTAAAACAATTTTTTCATTGTTTTATATTATGACAAAAAAAATAAGCAATAATAAATTTATTAATTTAATTATTTTTAAAAGTGGCAAATGGTCTATGGCTGATGTTATGGTAGTTTCTATTTTAATTTCCTACATAGGTTTTTCAGGAATAGTTTCAAGCCAAATTTCTAATTTAGATACTCTTTCAGATGGGTTTAATATTATAACCTCAAATCAATCAAAATTAAATGTAGGATTCTTTTTTTTCATAGGATATGTTTTAAGCGGAATTATAATATCTCATTTAATTATGAAATTAAAAAACAAAAATATTTAATAATGGAAAACAACTTTTATTTCAGCGTTGGCTCTGAACAATTTGGACCAGTTTCAATTGAAGAACTCAAAAGCAAAAATATTACACCTGAGACTTTGATTTGGAAAGATGGCTTTGATGATTGGAAAGAAGCTGGTACTATTGATGAATTATCAGAGTTATTTAAAGAAAAATCTGTCAAAAATGAAAGTGTAGATATTCAAAAGTCTAGTAGTCAAATAAAAAAATATAATGGACTGATTGTTTTATCCATAATGGTATGCGCTATTATACTTGCTTTACAATTATTTGATTTTTCCAATTTTTTTGATTTTGACACTGAAAATTCAATTAATGGTGATTTTGAACAAGTTGATAATACATCAGAATCTTCTCCATCTGTTGATTTTACTCCCGAAATGTCAATTAGAAATGTAGGAAAAGCAGAGGCCTTTAATATTTATAATAATTTTTCAAATTCAATTGTCAAGAGTGATCTTAATGAATTATTGAATTTATTAGCTCCAAATTTAGAAGTTTGGTACGCTTTTAAAAACGTAACCAATAAACAAGCTGTTGATGATTGGGCAAACAATTATTCATCAAAATGGGTTGTTATTAAAGATGATTTAATTGATATCGAAAACGGAGATACTGAAGGTGAATTTTATTTTAATAAAAAATACATTATTAAATCATTAGATAATTTAAATGAAGAAAGGGAATATGAAATAACAGGTGTTTTTGGTATTGATAAAGATAGGAAGATTTATAAAATGATTGATTTAGAGACCAAAAGAATTCAAAAAGATTTAGATATTGAAAAAAGTATTTCAAAAATTGATAATAATATTGAAACTATAGATCCGTTTGAAATTAAAATCTTAGATGACTTAAAAAATGTAAACGTAAGGGATTATCCAATTGACGGTCAAATAATTAATAAAGTTTCAGAGGGAATGGTTTTTAGTGTTTCGAAAATATTTAAACCTCAAAATTCCATTTACGTGTTAAAGGAACAAATGAATCTAACAGATGCGATTACCAATGAAACTGTTACAAAACCAAAAGATTTTAAAGTTAATCAAATTTTATCTAAATCAAAAGATAACTGGTTTGTAGAATTTTTAAATGAAGACAACACATATTTAAACGTAAATATTAATAGAAATGATTTAAGAGAGGTAAAAAACACATGGTATTATTTAATGGAAGTCAATGGTTGGATATTATCTGAATTTTCAAAATTGAATTCACAGCCAATAACTGAAAATACAAATAATTCAACAGGTAAAATTGTAGAGGATTTTGAAGAAGATATTTCTATTCCTTTTGCTGTTATTGAAGATGTGCCAGTCTTTCCAGGTTGTGAGTCTGAAAAAAATAAAAGGGATTGTTTTAACCAAATGATGCAAAAACATATTAGTCGAAACTTCAGTTATCCTGAAATTGCTCAAGAAATGGGTATTCAGGGTAGGGTATATGTAACGTTCACTATTCAAAAAGATGGTTCTATTGGAAACATCAGACTCCGTGGTCCAGACAAAAATTTGGAAGCAGAAGCCCTTAGAATTATCGAGAAGCTTCCTAAAATGGTCCCAGGTAAACAAAGAGGAAAACCAGTAAGTGTTCCATATAGTATTCCAATAACATTTAGATTACAGTAGAATTTCTGTTATGAAACAATATATTATCGTATTTCTAATTTTAGTGTCATGTGTACAAAAAAGTAGTATTGTAAAAATTATCTCTGAGCCAAAGGAATCACTTCCTTTTTTAAACTTAAGTAAAAGTCAACTTTTAGGACAAATTAATTATAAAAATGATAGTTTATTTGTTTTAGTAAATAAGAATATAGCAAATAAAGAAATTTATTTGAATAGAGTTGCATATGATTCTTTTGTTGAGATGTATAAACAAGCAAAAAAGGATTCCATACATTTAAAAATATTATCAGGATTAAGAAATTTTGAGGACCAAAAAAATATTTGGATTAGAAAGTGGAATTCATTAGGCCATTTGGATAGCATATCTAAGGCCCTTAAAATTTTAGAGTATAGTTCAATGCCAGGTACCTCAAGACATCATTGGGGCACTGAGGTTGATTTAAACAGTTTAAATAATTCTTATTTTGAAAGTGGTAAAGGTGAAAAAGAATATAATTGGTTGTGTTCAAATGCTTGTAAATATGGATTTTATCAGCCTTACACAAATAAAAAATATAGAACTGGTTACAATGAAGAAAAGTGGCATTGGTCTTTTCTTCCATTGTCAAAACTATATCTTAATGAATATAACAAGAGTATAAAAATAGAGGATATAAAAGGTTTTAAAGGTGCATTAACATCAATCAAATTAAAAATAATATCAGATTATGTTAACGGTATTGATGCAGAATTATTAATTAATTAATATTAATTTAAAATCAGTTTCTTAAAGAGGATAATTATTAACTTTTTTTTATATATTGAATTTTATTATGGATGCTTTTAAAATTACTTCAATAGTTTTTGCTTTATTAGGGTTGTTGTTTTTTATATTATCCCTTAGAAAAGCTCAGTTGAGAGATAAAAGATTTGCAAAAGGGGTTAAACTAAAATTTAATTTCATGAGTTTAATTTTTGTTATATTATCCTTTGCGTTTTTTTACATCTCATATAGATTAACTCTAATTTAATTATGAAAAAGATTTTTGGTTTATGTTTATTTTTAATAACTGCTTGTACCAGTAAAAAAAATCAGTTTATTGAAGACTTTGGTGTATTTGTTAATGAGACAGAAGCTAATTACGAAAATTATTCTGAAGATGAATGGAAAGCTACCGAGTTAGAGTATTTAAATTATCAAGCCGAAAAGAAAAAGCTTAAAACTGAATTTGACAGTTTGGAAGCAAAGCAAATTAGGACCTTTGAGACAAGATTTAAAAATGTTAAAATAAGAAGAGATCCTTTTAATAATTTACTAGATATAATTTTTGACTAATGATGAACAACAAAATTAAATTAATTGCATTAATTGTAACACCAATTTTATTTTTTTCTTGCTCAGGAGGAGGGGTTAATTGTGAGAACGACAACTCTATTTATACTGATGCGATAAATCCTTCAGACTCAGAATTTTCTTACATTTTAAATTCTTATAATTCAATTTTCAACGGAAATACTGAGAATAAGTTAGTTGATGAGAATAATATTTTTGTTGATTTTAGTGATGGAGTTACTAAATACGCATTATCAAATCAAAACAATATAAAACTTTTGCAAACTTTTCTCATGAGCGTATCAAATGAGGACAATATCAATAACTATTTTGAGCTTAGTGATGATAGTATTAAAAAGTATACTCAAGGTGCTAACGTAGATTACTTTTTAAGATCAGGACATAAAGATTCCATTGGCAATTATAAAATGGGAGCACCATTAGACAAAGCTATTAATCAAATAGCAAAAAATAATGCGATCTCTGTTTTAGTAACGGATGGAGAATTATATGATAAAAGCACTCAAAGGGTTAGTATGGAAATGTGGGCTAGTAAAGCATTTTCTTCATGGTTTAACCAAGGCAATGAAGTGTCTATAATTTTTTCTGACTTTCAAGAGAATAATAATGGAAAGAAATATAATAAGCATCTTTACTTTATGTGGTTTATTCCAAAGAATTATGATGGTAAACTGTATTCCAATTTTTTATCTGACTTAGATTTTAATCCAAATATTTCTTATAAAAAATTAAATTTCAAAACAGAAGTAGGTGATATATTCACTAGAGAATATGATAATTCCCAAACCCCTGGCACCACAACTTATAATGAAGTATATGAAGTTCCATTAGCCTTTTTGCCAGAAGCTCCTTTTGAATATATTGATTTAAGTTCAGCTCCGTTTAATGCTGATTTATCTGACGACACAGGGCTTTTGAATGTAATAAGAAATTCAATTGATGAAGATGGTAAAACCAAAAATTTACCTCTTTTGGAAAAACTTTTTTTTGATTTCAATCAAATCGAAAACTATCAAGTTAATGATTTGAAAATTAATGTTTCTAATATTTCGGATAATTTCAAAAGTTTTAAAAAAAATTACTACTCTAAAAAATTTAAACCAGAAATACTTAAAAACACCAATGGACTTGACAGTCTAGATATTGATAATTACTTGGTATTTAACCCTTGCATTACCCAAATTGACGATGAAGTGCCCTATGATTTAGTAAACAAAACTCAAAACGATACTATTAATAGTTTTGCTTCAATGCTTATTGAAAAATTTGCTTTTTCACCCAACGAAGGAATTATTGATTTAAAAGATTTTTTAGAATTAGATAAAACAGCTGGAAAAATTAATGAAATTAACGATAAATATTCTAAATATGAGACCATCATTAAATTCTCTAATAAGTTTAATTCTGAAACTGCAGGCTTCAAAAATGAAGAAAATAATATTATTAAGATTGATATAGTTATTGATGATTTAGCAATAAAACCTTTAAGTTATGATGATTTGACTTGGAATAAGATCACAGAGGAAGGTGTTGATGAAACATTATATAGATCGCTTACTAATACTATCAAAAATAATTCACCAAAAGAGAAAATTATTTATACTTATTATATTGAATTTTCTCCATTTATAAATTAATTTAAAAATTATGATAACACTCTTAATTCAACAAACAAGCCTTAGGGATATTCCTGGATTAATAACAAATTCCTATATTTTTGCTGCGGTATTTTCTATATTAATGATAGGTTTAACCTCTTTGATATGTAAATTGATTCCAACTGACACGTCTGTAAACAGAAAAGATCCTAAGTCAAGAAGAATTGTTTTTTGGCTATTTTCAGCAATAACTCCCGTGCTTTTTTATCTATATAATTTTATTATAGTGATACCAAACATTAAAAAAGGGCCAGCCTATAGTGCGTTTTTTATACACGGAGCCTTGTCTGCTGTTTCTTCGTTAGTGTTATATTTAATTATAGGTTTTGCTCTTTCGAAAATTTTTAAGAATACAATTTTAGGACATTGGTTTCCATCTAAAAATAAATAAAATGAATACAAGCGTAGATAAATTATTTTTAATTGCTGTCGGCGGTACTGGTATGAGGTGTTTAGAATCTTTCATTCATCTTTGTGCCATGGGTATGTTTGATGGTAAAGAAATTGAAGTTTTAAGCTTAGATACAGACCAGGCAAATGGTAATAAGTCTAGGGTAAAGAATTTAGTAACTACTTACAATGCTATTAAAAATGGAGGAAACCCAAATTCAAACACTTTTTTTTCTGCAAAGATAAATTTTCATGAGTTCTATACAGATTACAATTCTGTAGCAGGATTTGGAAATTTTCACCAAATCACAAAGACATCTACAAGCCCTAATGTTTTAGATGATAATAAAATGCTTGCTGATCTTTTTATGGAAAGTTCTGTTCAAGTTTTTGATTTAACACATGGATACAGAGCTCAAACTCATCTTGGGTCATATTTAATGTATCATGCATTTATTGAAACAGCTCACAAAATTGTCAAAGGAGATAATATTAAGGATCATGAAAATTACCTCAATCAGTTTTGTGAAAAATTAAGAGGCGCAACTGAGGGAGGTAGGGTTTTTATCTTTGGATCTCTTTTTGGAGGAACAGGCGCATCTTCATTACCAATTCTTCCTAAAGCCATAGAAGATTTTATTAGTATTACCGGTCAGGGAAAAACTAGTCTACCAGAAAAAGTTAAGTTTGGCTCTACACTTTTAACAGAATATTTTAAGTTTAAAAATCCTGATGATAAGCAAAGGAGCACTGATGAGGATGCTGTTATAGCAGACAGTAGATTTTTTACTTTGAATAGTCAAGCTTCTCTTCAATATTATCAAAACGATCCAACAATTAAGAAATGTTTTAAAAAAATGTACCATATTGGTTGGCCAATAGAACCAATTAATTTTTCTAAGGATGATGAAAAATTGGTTAAAACTGGCGGGCCCACTCAAAAAAATGATTGTCATATTGTAGAATTGATATCTGCTGCTGCAGCATTTGATTTTTTCCAGTCAGAAAGTATTGACAATGATGAATTGTCTGTATTATACAAAACTTTTGAAGTTGTTGATAACAATAAACTAGAGATTTCATTCAATGATTTGGTTGGTGATGGAGAAAATGGTAAAAAATTCGCCAGTCATTTTTGCGCCCTTGTTCAGTTAATGCATCTGGTATTAACTCAGTATGAGGGGAGTATTGGAAATAATGGAGTACAAACTATTATAAAAAACACTCAGACAAATTTTACTGACTATGATAATCTAGACTCTAATTACACCAATCATTTAAATGAATATTTCAGAGAATATTTTGGTTATGCAATTGAAAATAAAGTATTTGAAGGAAAATGGTTATATCAAATTTACAAATCATTACAGGGGGGGGCATTAATCTTTAATCATAATATTTTTTCTAATGATTTGAGTGAGTTGGAGGATATTGATTTTGGTAAAATGTGGAGTGAAAAAAATGAATCTTATAATTGGCACAAATCATTACTACAAAAATTTGGAAAAATAGGTCCTTCAAAATTTTTAGAGCACTTCAAAGATTTAGATGAGGTTCAAAAAGAATTCAAAAATCAAGATTTAGTGATGCCATCTGAGAAATTTTTGGCTCAACTCTTTAATACCTTTAATAGTTTAAATAAAATAACGAATATTTAAATCATGGCAACAAAACCACTAGTTATAAATTCTGATAGATCTCCAAATCCTGATACAAGTAAGAATTGGGTTCCAATGACAGCTTCAGGTTATTCTGACTTTGTCAAAAATATAAATACACAGATAGGTGATAATGATAGTATTGGTAGTGTATCTTCTGTTATTTCAGGTATGCCTA
>Ga0255775_1002316_pt1 | contig 16573 bp, 15 predicted proteins | sample 011ome_26_FD_179973 | JGI IMG/M metagenome (GOLD analysis project Ga0255775, IMG submission 179973) | Coastal salt marsh microbial communities from the Groves Creek Marsh, Skidaway Island, Georgia - 011511BT metaG (version 2) | ecosystem: Environmental > Aquatic > Marine > Intertidal zone > Salt...
AACAATGAACTAGTCCCACATTTGCTATGGCCCCCTATCAAAGATATAAATAAGCCAATTTTAGAATTGGTTCATGATAAAGATTATATTGCGCTTGTTGAAAAAGAAGTAGCAGCTATTCAGGATGGAGAAATTAGTTACCTGAGCACAGGTGATACTGTTATATCAAAAAATTCTTTATCTGTAGCAAAAAAGGCAGTAGCAGCAGCAATTAACGGCATTGATGGCATTATGAATGACCAATATGAGTCTGCTTTTGTCCTATCGAGACCACCTGGGCATCATGCAACGACCTCTAGGGGCATGGGCTTTTGTATCTTCAATCAGGCTGCAATCGCTGCCAGATACGTGCAAGATAAATATAACTTAAAGAACATACTCATAGTTGACTTTGATGTCCATCATGGCAATGGCACACAAGATATATTCTATGATGATGCAAGTGTTTTTTACTTTAGCGTACATCAGCACCCGCTATATCCGCAAACTGGACGGCCAGAGGAGATAGGTATTGGAGATGGATTAGGATATACCCTGAATGTCGATATGCAAAAAGGTGCTGGGGATACGGAGTTTCAGAAAGTCTTTGCAGAAAAGTTGGTACCGATAATGGATAAATTTAAACCTGAATTTATCATTATATCTGCTGGTTTTGATTCCCACAGTGGAGATTTACTGGGGGGCTTAGAATACACTGATAAAGGTTACAAACAAGTAGCAAACATACTAAAAAAAATCGCTCAAAAATATGCTTCTGGACGTCAAATTTATATTTTAGAGGGGGGGTATGTAGCTGAAAATATTTCAAGTTCTACGCAAGCTATCCTCTCTGTGCTTAAAAATTAAATTTTAGCCAACATAGTAATCAACTAAATAAATGTATACTTTTAAAGAATAACTTAACGGAAATATATGGATATGGATCAACTCGAGGCAATAGTAACCACCCTATCCTCATGGGTTTGGGGTGGACCTATGTTAGTTCTTTTATTTGGTACGCATATTTATTTAACAATTCGTCTTGGCGGGCTGCAATTCAAAACTCTTCCACTTGCATTTAAAATTATATTTACGAAATCTGATGACAGTGATGGGGATATTTCACATTTTTCTACCCTCATGACAGCACTTGCTGCCACGGTAGGTATTGGGAATATAGTTGGTGTTGCTACAGCTATTACATTGGGAGGCCCCGGAGCAATATTTTGGATGTGGTTAACCGGATTGCTGGGGATGGCAACAAAGTATTCAGAGGCGCTATTAGCGGTAAAATATCGCGAAAAAGGTCCCAATGGCATGCAAGGCGGACCAATGTATTACCTTGCAAAGGGAGCAAATCTACCAAAATTAGGCGCTATCTTTGCTTTTTGTACCTTTATTGCTGCATTTGGCGCTGGGAATATGGTGCAAGCAAATTCAACAGCATCTATTTTCTTAAATATATTTGATATTCCTCTAGAGGTCACGGGTGTAGTTCTTGCCCTTTTAACCGGACTGGTGATTATTGGCGGAATTAAATCGATAGGAAAATTCACCTCATTATTTGTGCCAGTCATGATTCTCCTCTACTTTTTTGTCATTATTGCAGCGCTTATAATGAATTTTGAAAGGGTGCCTGACGCCTTTGTTTTAATTTTTAATCATGCATTTTCAAGCCACGCTGCCACTGGTGGTTTTGTTGGGGCCACCTTGGCTGCAGCAATTCGGTTTGGTGTGGCACGCGGTCTGTTTTCCAATGAAGCAGGCTTAGGCTCGGCACCGATTGTTGCAGCAGCAGCAAAGACCAATGATCCTGTCAAGCAAGCCTTGGTTAGTATGACTGGGACATTTATTGATACAGTAGTCATTTGCACACTGACAGCCGTTACGATTTTATCTACTGATATCTGGACACAAGGAATTAGCTCTGCCGATTTAACCGCGCAAAGTGTGCAATCTATCCTAGGCAACACAGGCTCAATTATCATTGCTTTATGCACTGCCCTATTTGCATTCTCAACATTGATTGGATGGAGCTTTTACGGCGAAAAAGCTTTTGAGTACCTATTTGGTAGTAATTCAGTAAAATCTTATCGTGTTGTTTTCACACTGATTGTCTACATTGGTGCCACAATGAGCTTAGGTTTTGTATGGAATTTTGCTGATCTAATGAATGGGCTAATGGCAATTCCCAATTTAATTGGTGTTTTTCTTTTAAGTAAAATAATAAAATCTGAAACAGATCGATACTTTAAAAAATATTAACTTTTACTTTTACTCAGTATCGTCGCAAACAAAGAAATCAGAGCTAAAATTGCAAGGTAATATCCAACAAAAGTAAATCCAAAATTTTCAGCTAGCCAAAGTGCAATGAATGGGGCAAATGATGCACCAAGAATTCCCGCCATATTAAATGATAAAGACGCGCCAGTGTACCTAACATTTGTTGGGAACAAATTTGAGAGAATTGTACCAAGGGGCCCATAAGTAAAGCCCATCAACAACATACCAATAGACAAGCTTAGGAGAACACCATAATCGCCAATTTCAAGAATACGAGATAGAAATATTCCAAATAATATAATAAACACAGATGCCAACATCATGATAAGCTTCGGACTAAATCGGTCTGCGTATAACGCAGAAACTGGAATCATCAGAGCAAAAAAGAAAATTGAATAGAGTTGTAAGATTAAAAAATCTTCCTCCGTGATATTTAAGTGCTGTATCGACCAGCCAGCTAAAAAAACAGTCATCAGGTAAAAAAGACCGAAAGTTGCGACAGCAATAAAGGTTCCTAAAATAAGAGCTTTTTTATGCGATTGTAAGATAAGTTTAATAGGCACGGATTGCTCTAAATTACCTTTTTTACCCGCCTCAATAAATTCTGGCGTTTCAGTAATTTTTAGTCGTATATAAAGCCCTAGTGCAATTAAAATAGAACTAGCTACAAAGGGAATACGCCACCCATAGTCTAAAAAATTCTCTTGAGATAATGTTTCAGTAAGATATAAAAAAATTCCTCCCGACATTAGCAGGCCAATTGGAGCGCCTAATTGAGGAAACATTCCATACCAAGCTCTTTTGTCACTTGGTGCGTTTTCTACAGCAAGTAAAACAGCGCCACCCCACTCCCCGCCTAAACCAAAGCCTTGGCCAAAACGACAAAGTAGAAGCAGTAATGGTGCAACTATTCCGATTGCCTCATAGCTTGGCAAAAGGCCTATAAAAATAGTAGATAACCCCATTGTTAGCAAGGATGCTACTAAAGTAGCTTTTCTTCCCACTTTGTCACCAAAGTGGCCAAAAAATGCAGATCCAAGTGGGCGAGCAAAAAATGCGACTGAAAAAGTTGCCAGTGATTGCAGCATTTGTGTCGTTGGATCAGACTCTGGAAAAAAAAGATGCGGAAATACTAATATGGCTGCATTAGCATATATATAAAAATCAAAAAACTCAATTGTGGTACCAGCTAAACTTGCAAAGAGAACTCTTGACTTAGAATTACCCTTTATTATCAATTGGATAAAGCTATAACTTCAACTAAACAATCATGTGATGTTGGTGAATTTCCCATGTCTCCAAAAGCGCTTGAACTCACAGAGTTAACGACACCATTGTTGTGTTGCCTCCAGTATCCTAATGTGGTTACAACAATACCCTTATTCACATCTGTTGTAACACGAGCGATAGCCTCAAAAGATCCCCTGTCATTAAATACCTTAACCTTATCACCTTCATTCACACCTCTATCCATGGCGTCAGCCTGGCTAATTAAGACAAATTGCTCACCTTGAGCTTTTAGCTTCTGCTCCATATTAGCGTAACTTGAGTTGATAAAACCATGACTTTTTGGTGCCAAAATATTAAGAGGATATTTTTTAGCAAGGCCAGGGTTCGCTTCAGCGGTCTCCTTCGAAGGCACATAATCCGGTAGCTCAGGAATATCTTCTCCAGGCTGAAAATCATCATACATTTGTCTAAATGGGCCAGCGACAAAGTTTTTTGCCCCAATCAATCTAAATTCACATTTACCAGAAGGAGTTGGAAAGTTACCTTCCTTATGTGGCGCCCTATTGTCCTTCGTCCCGACATTGAGTCGAGCATATCCATGTTTTTTTAGATAATTTAGGTCAATTCCTTCGCAAGCAGGTGAATCCCAATCGATATATTGCTCTAAACACTCTGTATCATTCCATTGAAAATTATCTTCTTCAAAGCCTAAACGCTTCGCTAATTGTCTAAAGATTTCGTTATTGGGCAGGCATTCTCCTGGTGACTCAACACATTTCGCATTGTAAGTTAAGTACAAGTGCCCCCAAGACAATATAATATCCTCCTGCTCAGCACCCATAGACGCCGGAAGAAGAATATCCGCAAAGGCGGCTGTATCAGATATAAAATGCTCAGCAGAAACCAAAAACAAATCTTCGCGTTTTAATCCCTCTAAAATTTTTTCTGATTCAGTTGATTGCGTCACAGGATTAGTGTTCCAACACATCATTGATTTAATTGGAACATTGAGTTTTTGTTCACCAGTAAGCACCTTACCTAACTGAAGGTTGTTGACTACTTGGGTGCCTTTAGGAATTAAGTCTGGACGGCAAATGACATCGAATTTATATGGATGCTCCCAAACAGGAAATTGAAGAATCCCCCCTCCAACATGGCGCCATGCACCAGTTAATGCAGGAAGTGCTGTTACCGCTCGAATAGCTTGACTACCCCCCCAACTTTTCTCAAGCGCAACCCCAATACGAATAGCAGAGGGTTGAGTGGTTGCATATTCTCTTGCTAGGTTTCGAATATCATCAGCAGAAATACCTGTTATTTTCTCAGCCCACTCCGGCGTTCTTTGCTTAGCAAGCTCAGCTAATTCAGGATAACCGACAGTATAATTATCGACATAATCTTGATCCACCAAGCCTTCTTCGATAATGACATTCATCATGGCCATTGCTAAAGCTCCATCTGTGCCAGGTTTGGGACAAACGTGCCAATCTGCCTCTTTTGCGGTTTTGGATGCGTAGGCGTCTATAACGACGACCTTCGAGCCATTTTTTTGTGCCTCTTTTATGATGTGCCAATGATGAAGGTTTGTGCTTACTGAATTACAAGCCCATACAATAATAAATTTAGAATGGATGAAGCTTTCGGGATCAACCCCAGCAGTCGGCCCAATGGTTAAAAGCCAAGCAGTGCATGAACCCTCACCACAAAATGTTCGTTCAGTAACGGTAGCTCCTAGACGGGCAAAAAAAGCATCTCCGCCGTTTAGTCCATGAACAAGCCCCTGGTTACCTAAATAGCTATTTGGCATAATGGCTTGGGGCCCATACTCGTCAATAATTTGGGTCCACTTTGTTGTTATCGTAGATAACGCCTCGTCCCAAGTAATTCTTTCAAACTGTTTTGAACCTTTAGGCCCCACTCGCTTCATTGGGTAAAGCAATCGATCTGGATGGTAGTGCCTTTTTTCATAGTCTTTTAATTTGACACAGAGTCCTCCCCGCGTCATTGGGTGATCTGGGTTGCCTTTAACACTCACCAATTTATCATTTTGAACCTCATAAACCATTGAGCATGTATCTGGACAGTCGTGAGGGCATCCACCATGAAAAAATTTTGTCAAATTACTTGATTGGTCATCCATCCTCGATATCTCCCTTCTATGAAAATATTACCTTAACCTTGACATTAGAAACTCAATATGTCAATTTTGCAAAGTTATTAATTTATCTTAATAATATTTTATTGTAATTACAACGGGAGGAATTTCAATGAAAAATGCATTTGGTCTTGCACTAGGTATCATGGCTCTGATTTGGGCCTATCTTGCACTAACGGTTTTATCTGGCTACGTGCTTGTTTGGGCAGGCTTTATTGCCTGGGGAGCATATCATACCATTCAAGGAAAAGATGTTTTGTTGCCAACAATTACAGGAACTATTTTTGGAGCTGTAATGGCAACCATTGCACTGGTAATTGCTGCGCTATTAAGTGGATATATTGACAATTTTGCTGCAACTATTGCAATCGCAGTTGGTATCACCGTTTATATTCTTACTGCTGTTAAGGCCTTTGGCAATGTGCCAGCCAACGTATTTGGTTATGCAGCAACCGTGGCAATGGTGCGTGAAGAAATTTTCAACAGCGTTTCCACTGCGTCTGTAGGTGATGTTGTTGCAATAAATCTTACACATCCACTGGTCACCGCTGGACTTTCATTTATCGCGGGGGCCATATTCGCTCACCTGACAGTAAAACTTGCAGCAAAATTAGGTTAAATGTTCTGAAAAAACCACCTTCGGGTGGTTTTTTTATTGGTTAAAGAATCCTAAATTAACAACCCTATCATTTATCATAGTGATCTCAACAAACTTATAAGTTTTTCCTGGAGAATATTCCACAAGATTGTTGTAATACCACATCTCTACTTTGTCTTTCTGCTTTTTATCTTCAACACGTACTTTTGAGCCAACTACTCCCTGTGCACCTTTTGGCTTAATTGCAATTTCTTTGCTATCCGGTTCACCTATATATTTAATAACACGAGCCTTTGGCTTGCCACTAAACACACTAATAAATTCATTTTCGGTGAACGTACGTTTTTTTGCTTCGCCGGCATAGCTGTTCGCAAACAACAAAAAACTTAATAAAATTGTAAAACATAATTTCAATGACTTAAGCATAAATTGATCCAGTATTAATTAATCGTTAATTTTAAACCATCATAGCCCGCGAAGATACTATCTGGTAATTTGTTTTCAAGGGACTCGTATTCTAAATCATGGGTCATGTGAATAAAAAATGTCTTCTTTGCACGTAACCTCTCTGACACACTAACACTTTGCTCATAACCGAAATGAGTGCTATGTGGTTTAATCCTCAAACAATCTAGAAGTAGAACATCTAAGCCCTGAAGAAGTTCCATTGAACTTGATGGGATTTCAGATACATCAGTAATGTAAGCTAAATTTCCTATACGGTAACCTAAAATTTCTCCACGCCCATGCATTACAGGAATCGGCGTTATATGATGACCAAATAACTCAAATACTTCACTCACTACAATAGGCTTGAGCACAGGAATTTCCCAAAAATCTTTTGGCTCAACCATCGCATATTTAAATTTTTCTATAAGCTGATTTATTACAAATTGATTGCCATAAATAGGAATTTGTTTTTTATGAATCTGGCAAAAAGCCCTAAGATCGTCAATACCGTGGCAATGATCTGCATGATGATGGGTAAACAAAACTGCATCAACTGATGTTAATGATTCCCTTAAAGCCTGCTCTCGTAAATCGGGGCTTGTATCAATTAAAATATTTTTACCATTTTCTAGGGTAATAACACTGGAGCAACGTGTTCTTTTATTTTTTTTATTACTAGAGAGACAAGTATTGCACTTACAACCCACAACAGGGGTACCTGCACTTGAACCTGATCCAAGAATAGTTAGTTGCATTGACACTTTTTAAATAACTCAAAAAAGTTTTTTGAGGTTTGCTCCCCTACTTTCTCAATAGGTAACTCATGTAACTCTGCAATTTTTTTAGCAACATAAACAACATTGGCAGGTTCATTTAATTTGCCTCGGTTTGGAACTGGAGCAAGGTAAGGTGAGTCCGTTTCAATCAAAATTCGGTCCAAAGGTATTTTTTTTGCGGTCTGCCTTAACTCTTCAGCATTTTTAAAAGTAACAATACCCGAAAAAGAAATATAAAACCCTAAATCTAGTGCTTGTTTTGCCATCTCATAAGACTCAGTAAAACAGTGCATAACGCCTCCAACATTGTTTGCTCCCTCGTCTTTCATAATAGCAATTGTGTCTTTTTGAGCTTGCCTAGTATGAATGACGAGAGGAAGTGACGTCTCAACAGCAGCACGAATATGCGTTCGAAATCTATCTCGTTGCCATGTTAGGTCACCCTCTAATCGAAAGTAATCTAAACCAGTTTCACCAATAGCGACAACATTAGGGTTCTGAGAAAGCTCAACTAATTCACTGATTGTGGGCTCTTGAATATTTTCATAATCAGGATGTACCCCGACAGAGGCATATATATGACGATTGTTTTCCGCAACAGCAAGCACTGATGGGAAGCTATCTAACTCGACACTAATGCATAGTGCATTAGTGATTTTATTTTCCTGCATATTACTTAAAACATGCTCTAGATTTTTTTCAAGCTCAGGAAAATTTATATGGCAGTGGGAATCAATAAACATAATTTAGCTAAATATTTTTTTGTACTCCAATAAAATTAGGTCAAGGTTCAAATCTTTATTAACTGGTTTTGTCGAATAAAGCTTAATCTCGTTAATCCTTTTTTGGAATAATAACAGGTTCTCTAAAGAGGATTTTTTCGCCAACTCGCCGACCACCTCATGATGTTGGGGAAAATAACAATGTTGACTCGTCAGTTTGTTTAAAAAAATTTCGTAAGTCCATTTCTGGATCACATCTACAAACCATTTCAAACCATAGTCTAACCATTTAGTCGTTGTCTTTGATAACTGTACAGAGTTTCCTTTTTTTAATTCCTCAATAATTTCTAGAGCAATTGCATAACGGTCTTTTTCATCCGACAACGCGTGAACAGAATTGTTTAAAAATTCTAGTTGCCCATAATCAATCTTAATTTCATTATTTTTAATATATAAATCCATCTGCTCTTTAGAGGGATTTGGAAGTGAAACCAATTGACAGCGACTGCGAATCGTTGGGAGAGCATTACTTAAGTTAGCGATTGCCAGGAAAATGTAGCAATTGTTAGGTGGTTCCTCAAGGATTTTCAAGAGTGCATTTGCACTGGCCTTGCTCAAGTTTTCAGCATTCATTACAGCTGCAATCTTATAGCTGTCCTGATAGTGTGAGGATAATTCAAAAAAATCTTTTAATTCCCTGATTTTATCAACACTAATATTTAAATTATCTTCTGACTCCTCTACAAGAAAAAAATCAGGGTGCGATGTGTTTTTAAACCAGTTGCATGATTCACAATCTTGACAAGGGCGCTGATCGTCTAAAACCTGATGGCAAAGTAAAGTTTGGCAAATATTACGTACTAGGTTATTTCGGCCAACGCTATCACTCCCAAAAAAAATTTGAGCGTGTGATAAATTTGTATTGTTTCTTAAAAAAGCCAACTGAACATTTTTATGCCAGGGATAAATATCCATTACGCTTATTTAATCCTTACTAAATGGATGATGCAGTAAAATTGTTTCATCCCTTTCAGGGCCCGTTGAAATAATATGCAAAGGTACGCCACATAATTCTTCAAGTCTCAGCAAATACTTTTGAGCATTTATGGGCAATTTATCCCAGTCATTGACGCCAAAAGTGTTTTCTTGCCAACCTGGCATTTCTTCAAAAATAGGCTCACAATTAGCCACTTGGTCTGCACCAAGGGGTAAGAGGTCATGACGCTCACCATGGATATGATAACCAATACAAATTTTTAAAAGGTCAATCCCGTCTAAAACATCTAGCTTTGTTATGCAAAGAGCGGATAATCCATTAATCATTGCCGATCTTCTAAGCGCAGCAGCATCAAACCATCCACACCTTCTTTTTCTTTGCGTCACGGTGCCAAACTCTCGTCCTTTGGTAGACATTTGGTAACCAGGGCTTGATTTATCGTCAATATTCAACTCACTGGGAAATGGTCCGCCGCCCACACGCGTCGTGTAAGCTTTCGTAATGCCTAAAATATAGTGCAACATGTCAGGTCCCACCCCTGAGCCTGAAGAGGCTTGACCAGCAACACAATTAGATGATGTTACATACGGGTACGTTCCGTGATCAATGTCGAGTAAAGACCCTTGCGCGCCCTCAAACAATACGCTCTTTCCCAAAGAGTTTAATTGATAAATACGTGCTGAAATATCTTTTATTAGTGGCCGTATAAATTCAGCTTGTACCTCAATAGATTGCCATAAATCGTCAAACTTTACAGGTTGAGTATCTAGAAACGTTGTTAAAACGTGATTGTGGTATTCTAAAAGTTCAGTGATTTTTGGCTTCAAGCTTTTTAGATTTAAGAGCTCATAGACCCGAACAGATCGACGAGCGACTTTATCTTCGTATGCTGGGCCAATACCTTTTCCCGTTGTACCTATTTTTTGCTCTGCATTTCTTTTAGCCTCACGTGCTTGATCAAGCTTTACATGAAAATCTAAAATTAAGGGGCAACCAGGACTAATTAATAAACGATTTTTTACCTCAATTTTGTCTTTTTCAAGTGTTGTAATCTCGTGCATGAGATGTCGAATGTCAAGAACCACACCGTTACCAATAAAGCATTCTACGTTATCCCTTACAATGCCAGAGGGAATGAGGTTGAGCTTGTATTCTTTTTGTGCTTCTTTCTGCCCAATGACCAAGGTATGACCTGCATTGTGACCGCCTTGAAAGCGAACAACAGCGCTCGCATGATCGGTTAGCCAATCTACGATCTTGCCCTTACCTTCGTCTCCCCATTGGGTTCCAATCACTACTACGTTTTTTGCCATAATTCTTTCTAAAGGTTATTTATAAGGTATCTTAAGTCCAATGAGAAGCCCGTCGCAGGACGTTGCTGCCCTAATGCACCATTGAGGTTATCATAACGACCGCCCTGCGCAATTACAGATTTAAACTGTGGAGAATAGGCTGAAAAAATAAGCCCCGTGTGATATTGATAACCCCTAATATCTGAGAGATCGAGACTCACTTGTGCACCAGACTCCTCAATCAGCTCAATTAGCTGCTTTAAAATCTCGATACTTTTTGTCATAGTGCTAAACGAATTGGCGAAACTTTTTACTGAATCAAATATATCTGCTCCGCCATACAGATCTAGGAGTTGGATTATTTCATCAATAGCTTCTTTATCATTATCATCCTCTAAAATACTTTGCACTGATTGCTTGTCTTTTAACATGACAGCTTTAGCAAATGCCGATTCATTAGGTGCTGTGATTGTCAAATTATTTTTTAACGCAGTATAAATACCAAGATGGTTCAAATCGATAACTATTTCTTTTATTTTCAATAATTTAAGTGATTTTATTAATGTTAAAACTACTTCTTTGTCGGCATCAATACCAGAATTTCCATAGTACTCTATACCAATCTGATAGAGCTCCCGTGATTGATCTTGCTGTGCTTTTGTTCTTATAACAGGGCCAGCATAACAAAATTTATTAGTAGTTTGATTATCTGCCAGATAAGCATCTATCCTTGCAGCTTGCGTGGTTAGATCAGAGGTAACCCCCATCATTCTGCCAGATAACTGATCCACGACCTTGAAAGTATCAAGATCTAGATCTTTGCCGTGCGCATTCAATGAGTCTTCGTACTCTAATAAGGAAGGCATGACAAATTGGTAACCTGCCTCATCATATAGATCTAATAGCTGCCTACGGCATATTTCTAGTTTTTTTGCTTGGCTTGGAAGAAGGTCTTGTAGGTTTTCAGGAAGTTTCCACTGTGTCATTGTAATTATCTAACAATTAAAAATAGTATTATGCCTAAAATAATAGATAAAAACCCAAAAAAACGAATTTGACCATTTCTGTACTTCGTCAAATTAAGAAAAGTTTCACGCCAAATCTTAGGAAAGAGCATTGGCATAATACCCTCAATAACAAGCATTAAAGCCAATGCTAATAATAGGATTTTCTCCAACTATTTTTTATTTGGACTCTTTAAGTATTTAAAGAAATCAGAGTTCGCATCAAGCACCATTATGTCATCCTTGTTGCTAAAACTCTTTTTGTAAGCCTCTAAGCTTCGATAAAAGTCATAGAACTCTTTGTTTTTAGAGAAGGTGTCTGCATATATTCTTGCAGCTTTAGCATCGCCCTCACCTTTAATTTTTTGAGCCTCTTTATAGGCTTCTGTAATAATGATATCTTTTTCTTTATCAGCTTCCGCTCTAATCTTCTCAGACTCAGCAAAACCCTCAGAACGCAACTCATTAGCGACTGATTTACGCTCTGCCTCCATCCTTTGATAAACAGACTCACTAACCTCTTTAGGTAGTTCAACCCTACGAAGTCTCACATCAATAATCTGTATGCCAATCTTCTCAGACTCTCTATCCGCACGAGTTTTAATAATATCCATGATTTCAGATCGCTCTCCAGAAACTACTTCTTGGATGGTTCGTTTACCAAACTCAGCACGCAGTCCGTCGTTTACTGTCTGCGTAAGTCTTCTCTCTGCTTGCCTTTCATCACCGTTCACCGAAACATAATATTTTGCTGGGTCAATAATTCGCCATTTAATATACGAATCGACTAAAACGTTTTTCTTTTCGCTCGTAATAAAGCGATCAGGTGAGGGAGAATCATAAGTTAAAATTCTTTTATCGTAGTATCTAACGTTATCAACGATTGGAGCTTTCAGATAAAATCCAGGATCTTGTTTAACGGCAACAATTTCACCTAACCTAAAAACCAATGCAGCCTCTCTTTGATCAACCGTAAAGGTTGAGAGGGCAAAAGCGATCAATAAAACAATTAACCCAATTAAGTATTTAGACAAACTTCTCATTATCTTGGCTCCCTATCTCTAAAACGTAACGCATCTCTTGCACGATCCGCAATGGAATTAATAGCGTCGCTTGTTTTTGAACTTGTTATATTCATCTGTTGATTATTATTCATCGCATCCTCAGTCTGATTGTTTCTAGTCGCACCAGACTGCTGGATAATCTTATCAAGCGGAAGGTACAGCAGACTGTTAGATTCTTTCTGATCAACAATGATTTTTGTAATAGAAGACATTATATTTTCCTGAGCTTCTAAAAAAAGTCTTTGTTTCGTAACATTTGGTGCGCGATTATATTCCGTCATGATTTGCTCAAATCGACTAGAATTACCCAATGCCTCGTTTTCAACAGAGACTCTGTAACCATTAGCCTGTGCGATTAATCTTGAAGCGGAACCTCTAGCCTTAGGCACAACATCATTAGCGTATGCTTGCCCTTCATTTTTTTGCCTTTCTTGATCCTGTTTAGCTTTAACGGCATCATCAAAGGCTGCTTGAACCTGCTCAGGTGGTTGCGCATTTTGCATCGTCACACTGGTTATATTGATACCTGTCTGATATCGATCCAAAATATCTTGCATTAGCGCACGTGTTTTGACCGCAATTTCCTCACGACCCTCATACAAAACGAAGTCCATCTCGCTCTTACCAACAATCTCTCTTATTGATGTTTCCGCTGCACCCCTGACTGAATTCTCAGCTGAGCGATTATAAAAAAGAAAGTCTTGCACGGATTTTAGGTTGTATTGCACAGCGAATTGAAGATCAATAATATTTTCATCGCCAGTAAGCATTAGGGATTCACGTAATTCTTGAGAAGTGGCTCCAGCTCCAGAAGAGCGGTAACCCAACTCAATTGTTCTTACCTGCTCAAGGTTTACTACTTCGACTGTCTCGATAGGATAAGGTATATGCCATCTAGGGCCAGGCATGGTAACTGCAGTATTTTTACCGAAGGTGAAAACCACTCCCCGTGAACCCTGATCAACAATGTAAAAGCCCGTAGCAAGCCAAATTAAAATAATAATAAGGATGATTGGACCAATAGGTAAGCTGTCACCGCTCAATTGAGGACCTGATTTATTTGGCGTTTGACCATTATCACCTCCCCTGCCAGACCTTTGTCCTCCAATCACTCGATTCATTTTATTCTTCAAATCTTTGAATAACTCATCAAGATCAGGGGGTCCGTCTTGATTAGCTGCCATTATCTTTCTTGAAAAGTTGGTAAAGTATTTAAACATATTGTCCGTTTCGCTCGTTTATTAATTTTTGATTATGTTCGACCAGTGCTTGCTTCAAAAATTCAATGCCGTCGCCTGTTTTTGCCGATAATTGAATCCTCGTAATGTTACCATAATCATCTCTATCGAAGTCAGGATTAAGTTTTATTTTATCAATTTGATTGATTATTACGATTTGGGGAAGTTTATCTGCATTAATCTCTTTTAAAATTTTATTGACCTGCTCTATTTGATCGTTCCTGTTCGGGTTTGACACATCGACAACATGGATAAGGAGATCTGCACCGGTGGCCTCTTCAAGCGTTGATTTAAAAGCCTCGACTAATGTAGTTGGTAAATCTTTAATGAAACCCACAGTATCTGACACAACAAGACTGTGATGCGGCTCAATAAATAGCTTTCGTGACGTTGTTTCAAGCGTTGCAAAGAGCTTATTCTCCGCCAAGATATTTTCGTGAGTAAGGTGGTTAAATAATGATGATTTGCCCGCGTTAGTGTAGCCTACAATTGATACACTTAATGTGTTTGAACGACGTCTTGCTCTTCTTTGCATATTTCTTTGTTTTTTTAACTTTTCTAGCTTCTCTTTAAGTTGTTTAATTCGAGCTCTTAACATTCTTCGATCAAGTTCAATTTGCTTTTCTCCGGGACCCCCCCTCACACCAATGCCTCCTTTTTGCCTTTCCAAATGGCTCCAACCTTTGGTCAGTCGAGTGGCTAGATGATCCAGATGCGCGAGCTCGACCTGCAATTTACCTTCATAGCTCTTCGCTCTTAATGAAAATATATAAAGAATCAGTGCGGTTCGATCGTAGACCCTGAGACCTGTTGCCTTTTCAATATTTCTTTCTTGAGATGGAGATAGATCATGATTAAACACTATCGTTGAGGCCTCTAGCGTCTCTTTTAATAACTTTATTTCTTCAATCTTCCCAGAACCAACAAAATATTTAGCGTCGGGGTGCTTTCTTTTGCTAATAATTTTTTCTGCAACTTCAAAGCCTGCACTATTAATTAGGAGAGATAATTCAATCGTGTTGTCTTCATGGTAAATATCTCCAAAATCGATATTTACTAATATAGCCTTTTCACCTACTTGCGGACGGTCAAACATTAATTAGTAGTATTGGCATCAATTTGAAATTTTTGGGTAGGGACAATTGTAGAGATGGCGTGCTTATAGATTAATTGAGGGGTACTTCCGCTCAGCACGACAACATATTGATCAAAAGAATCAATAGAGCCTTGAAGTTTGATTCCATTTAACAGGTAGATCGATACAGGTATTTTTTCTTCGCTTAAACGACTGAGAAATATATCCTGTAAATCTGTTTTTTTTATCATTTAGTTAATGTATTTAAGAATTCGTTGTTTGGTCTCTTCACGACCTATAATTGACATTATACTTGCAATGCTTGGGGTATGGTCACTACCAGTTAAAATAACCCGTAAGGGCATTGCAATTAATGGAAACTTTAATTGGTTGGCCGCAACAAATTTTTTTATTAAGCTATTGATTTCGTCGTCTTCCCATTTTACCTCGTCCAAGAGGCTGTTAAGCCCCTTGACTAAATTTAATCTATCAGCGTCAAGATACTTTTGGATAAGCTCAGGCATTATGTGCGGCTGCTCAACGATAAACAAGATTTGATTGGACAGTTCCACTAAATTATTTACTCGTTCTTTGTAGAGGGCTATTCCCTTAATTAATTTTTGTTTAGATAGCTCATCGATATCGTTGAATTTAAAGAAATCTATCATTAAATTAAAAATGCTCTCATCATCCATCTCTCTTATATATTGGTTGTTTAGCCAATTTAATTTTTCATCGTTAAACTGTGCTGGTGATGATGTTATATTGCGCAAATCAAACCACTGAGAAAACTGATCCATAGAGAAAATTTCATCATCCCCATGACTCCATCCAAGACGAGCTAAGTAATTTTTGATTGCCTGTGGGAGGTAGCCTTTTTTTTGATATTCAAGGACGCTGACTGAACCATGACGTTTAGAGAGCTTTTGACCGTCTGAGCCGAGAATCATTGAAAGATGGGCATAATTTGGCACTGGAGCATTTAGTGCTTTAAATAAATTTATTTGCCTAGGAGTATTATTGACGTGATCATCACCACGAATGACATCCGTAATATTCATATCCCAATCATCTACTACCACACAAAAATTATATGTAGGAGTCCCATCTGAGCGCGAAATAATAAAATCGTCTAATTCTTCATTATTAAAAGTAATATCACCTTTTACTCTATCATTCCATGATACATGGCCATTGCTTGGATTTCTAAATCGAATCACTGGGTGAATGTCGAGTGGTTTTTCTGGGAGCTTTTTGCCGGGTTCAGGTCGCCATCGTCCATCATACTTTGGCTTTAAACCCTCTTTCATTTGTGACTCTCTCAAAGCATCAAGTTCCTCTTTTGAGGAGTAACAAGGGTAAGCTTGATTATTTTCGAGTAATGATTGTATGACTGCCTTATAGCGATCCATTCTATCTGTCTGATAATGGATAGGTCCATCATGGTGAAGGCCAAGCCAATTCATGCCATTTATGATGACTTCGATTGCTTCTGGAGTCGAACGTTCAAGATCTGTATCTTCAATCCGAAGAATAAACTTACCTTTTTGATTTCTTGCGTATGCCCATGCAAATAGGGCTGTTCTGGCTCCGCCTATATGTAAATCGCCTGTGGGGCTTGGTGCGAATCGAGTGATAACTGTCATTTAGTCTCTTTCAAATATTTGGACCTGCATATAAATCATAATTCTTTGTATACTTAATTTTAAC
>Ga0255775_1002322_pt1 | contig 16563 bp, 19 predicted proteins | sample 011ome_26_FD_179973 | JGI IMG/M metagenome (GOLD analysis project Ga0255775, IMG submission 179973) | Coastal salt marsh microbial communities from the Groves Creek Marsh, Skidaway Island, Georgia - 011511BT metaG (version 2) | ecosystem: Environmental > Aquatic > Marine > Intertidal zone > Salt...
AACTAGAGTTGCAGAACGATTATTTGGCAACACTAAAGAATGATAACGAAGAGAAACGCAAGCAAAATCAACAAGAGATTGTTCGTGCAGAAGCAGCGATTGCTACTCACGAAGCAAAGATAGAAACGTTGACAGAGCAAGTGGAAGAACTCAAAGAAGGTATTTCTGATTCTGATAAGACTTCTAAGTTGAAACAAAACTTGAGCGACATGCGTACCAAGTTGAATAACACAATTAAGAAGCATCAAACAGAGATTGAATTCTATGAGCAACATTCGAATTGTCCTACATGTCACCAAGAGATTGAAGAGCAATTCAAAGAGTCGAAGGTTGTAGAATTCAAAGACAAGATTGTTGCGGTTGAAACTGCACTACCAGAACTCAAAGAGAAGTTGAAGGAAGCACAAGAGCGACTTGATATTATCAGTGATGTTCAACAACAAATCTTTACGTTGAACAGCGACATTTCACTAGAGCAATCTAGCATTAATGGTCTACAGAAGTATATCTCTAAGGTGCAAAAGGATTTGGGTGCGCTACTAGAGCAAGCAGACCAAAGCGATGAAAGTAAAATCGAAGAGTTGCGTCAACAGATTAAGGTGTTGGATACTGCAAAAGAAAAGATGTTGCAGAAGCAATACATCCAAAACTTTGCGGCATCTCTACTTAAAGATACTGGTATCAAGACAAAGATTATCCGTCAGTACCTACCAATCATCAACAAATTGGTTAATAAGTATTTGAGTAACATGGATTTCTTTGTGCAGTTCGAACTTGATGAAGCATTCAATGAGACAATCAAATCACGACACCGTGACGATTTCTCATATGATAGTTTCTCAGAAGGTGAGAAAATGCGTATTGACTTGGCATTGTTGTTCACTTGGCGTAGTGTTGCTAAGATGAAGAACTCAATCAATACGAACCTACTTATTCTAGACGAAGTGTTTGACTCTTCACTAGATGGTGGTGGTACAGATGAGTTTATGAAAATTCTAAACACACTGAATGCGGATACTAACGTGTTTGTTATCTCTCACAAAGGTGACCAACTGTTCGATAAATTCCACAGTGTGATTCAGTTTGAAAAAGTGAAAAATTATTCAAGGATTGCGAAATGAGTGAAGAATCAACTAATGTAGAACAAGTCAAGGATTACCAAGCAAGTTATCCTGAAAACATCAAAGCACTATTAGAGAAAACTAGTCGTGTTGATATTGCTAATGACGAAGAAGTAACAAACGTTGCGAGATACTTCCGATTCCAATCGGATATTGACCAACAGAACTTTAAAGGGTTTAAGATGTGTGGGCATTATCCTTTTGAATCTCCCCCTCTATTGGAGATGAAAGATGATTTTACTTTCGTCTTGACCCCTATGCTTTTATCCAAGGTGTTGTGGAAGATTTGTCAAGAACGTAATGCAATTTCTATGCACGCTGCACAAGTGGGTGTCAACTACGATTTCTTCATTATTCGAAATGCTCGTGACCCAGATACACGATTGGACAATGAACCAGAATACGAGACATTTATCAACTCTCGTTTGAACGGTTTATCTGATGAAGGGCAGAAGGGTTCTGAAATCAACTCAAGTTACCCAGGTTTGTATTTGAATATTGAGCGTCCAAAATCTGTTGATGTAATTTACTATGATGTTGGGGGTAATAAGAACACAGAACGTTTGGGTGATGATTGGGCAAGATACTATGTCCAGAACTATTCACTCAGTAGAGGTAAACCTTTTTGGCAGTTCGCATCTAAACTCAAGCAAGAGATGGCATTGAAGAAGCGAAACAAGAAGTTTGCTAAAGGTCACGAAATTAAAAGATTAGTCTAAGGAGATATAAATGAAATTTAATGATTTAGTTAACGCAACAGGTTTGCGAATTTGTGAGGGTGGTCCTTTTATTTTCGAAGACTTCGGACCTTCGTGGGTTCTTTTGTTTGAAGACGAATTAACTGCCACTGTTGTGCTGGAAACCCAGGAAGTGGTGTTCGTTGAAGTTGTCGATATTGAAAACTCAAACCAAGCACAACAACATATGTACATGTGGATGAACCCTAAGTTCGCAAACTACGAGAAAAAGATTTACGAAGAGGTAGCAGGTGCGATTAATCATCGTACTGAAAACATTCAAGACGTTTTTGACATTTGGCATAAGAACCAAGGACTCTATGAAAACATGCCCCAACAAGCATTTGAAGAAATGCAAAAGGAGCGTCAATTCATTGAGGAAGTTGAAGCAGAGAAGAAAACACTCCAATGATGAAACCAAAGTTCATTCAAGCACACATGGAAGCGGCAGAGGTATACGCTAAGTTATCTACTGCCAAGAGGTTGCAAGTTGGTTCTGTTGTCGTAAAAGATGACAGAATCATTTCTATAGGTTATAATGGAATGCCTAGTGGATGGACTAACGTGTGCGAGAACGATGACGGACAGACTAAACCAGAAGTATTACATGCAGAGACTAACGCAATCGCAAAGATTGCGAAGGGAAATGAGAGTGCGGATGGTGCGACACTTTTTTGCACCCATGCCCCTTGCATTGATTGTGCGAAACTGATATACCAAAGTGGCATATCTTCTGTCTACTATAAGCACGACTACAAGTCTGATAATGGGGTTCAGTTCCTCAAAAGGTCAGGTGTACACGTTTCGAAGGCAACTTTTTTAGAAAAAAATTGAACTTTTTTTCGATTTTTTCGTAAGTTGTTGATTTTAAAGGGAATTTATTTTCACTTTTTTTGCTCAGGGGGGTTGACAGACCCCCCGTAATTTGCTATACTTACCTTGTAAATTGATGAGAGTAAGGACTATATGATGACTATTGCGAATACAAAATCTCTGCTTGCGAAACTTCTCGCAACAGAAAACCTTACTGTCCAACACCAGAATGCGCCTACTGCGTCTTTCAACGTAAAAGACCGTATTCTGACTCTACCAATCTTTGCGGATGGTATGTCTAATGCAGTGTATGACTTGATGGTTTCCCATGAAGTTGGTCACGCACTGTGGACTCCCCAAGATGGTTGGCATGATGCAGTGTGTGACAAAGGACAGGTGTTCAAGGGTTTCTTGAACATTATCGAAGATGCTCGTATCGAGCGTAAAGTCAAAGCAAAATACCCAGGTCTTGTGAAAGCATACCGTGAGGGTTATGCAGAACTTCTCCAGAAAAACTTCTTTGGTCTTGAAGGTCACGACATTACTGAAATGTCTTTCATTGACCGTATCAACCTCCACTTCAAACTTGGTACTCTCGTTAACCTCAAATTCGAAGGTGACGAAGCAGTATGGGTTGAGAAAATCGCCAAGGCAGAAACTTGGGATGAAGTGATGGACATTGCGAATTCTATCTTTGATGAAGAGATGGAAAAAGCAGAAGAAGAAATCGAACAACAGATTCCTGCTCAACCTCAGATGGGTGGCAATCAAGATTCTGATGACTCTGATGACTCTGATGATGATGGCGAAAAAGAGAACAACGAACCAACTCAAGGTCAAGGTTCTTCTAAGTCTGATGACAACTCTGATGAAGATGGCGAAGAAGAGGGTGACTCTTCTGGTGATGAAGACGAAGAAGAGGGTGAAGAAGAAACCACTTCTAACAGTTTCGACTACTCTGATGATGAAGACTTCGATGATGAAGATGAAATCGAAGAGCAACAGACTGCCGAAGAAAAAATCTCTTCAATCACTGACGGTGCTTTCCGTAGCAACGAAGAGCGTTTGGTAAAACAGTCTGATAAAGAATACAAATACTACAAGTTCGACACTATCGAATCTTCTGACATGGTTATCCCATTCAAGAAAATCTTGAGCGACTACGCTGAAATGTGGTCGATGGTTCCTAGTGTTCGCACTGAGACTGAACAGAAGATGGCATTGTGGAAAGATAACAATACCAAGATTATCAACTACATGGTTAAAGAATTCGAACTCAAGAAAAAAGCAGACGAATTCAAACGTGCTTCTGTTGCCAAGTCTGGCGAGTTGGACATGAAAAAAGTGTTCCAGTACAAATTCAATGATGACTTGTTTAAGCGTGTGACTACGGTTCCAGGTGGCAAGAATCACGGTTTTGTGATGTTACTTGATTGGTCTGGTTCAATGGCACCAAGCATGTCTTCTACGATTGACCAGTTGATTAACCTTGTGATGTTCTGTCGTAAAGTCAAAATTCCTTTTGATGTTTATGCTTTCACTGACGGTTACTTTGACCGTGACGAACCTCAGTATCGCCCTGACTACACTGCGTTACCGATTGATACATTGGTACCAGGTCGTCATGCAAAACTGATGCAGTTGTTTTCAAGCGATATGAAAATCGTTGACTTCAATGAAGCATTGCTTGGTTTGATGGGAATTCGTGAGTGTCTGGACAATGGACGTTACTACCGTTTCAACATGCCTAGCAAATTGCAGTTGGGTGGAACTCCACTTGATGATGCTTTGCTTGTAATGCCTGATTTGCTAAATAAGTTTGTTGCTAAGTATCGTACTCAGATTACAAACTTGGTTGTTCTGACTGATGGCGATTCACACAACTGTGATTCAGTCGTTGGTGATGAGCATGGTAAAGGTACCTACTCTGTTTATGGCGGTTACCGTCAAGAACAGTTTGTGACTGACGTTGTTACTAAAGTCACTAAGAAAGTTGACCGTAGTATGACTACTACTCTAATCGACTTGATTGGTACTCGTTGCAAAGTAAACACTATCGGTTTCTTTGTGATGGAAAACAAACCACGAGAGATTCGTAACGTTGCTTCACGGTTCGGAATTTGGAATACCGATATCGTCAAGACTATCCGTGAAGAGAAATTTGCAGAAGTTAAGACTGCTGGTTACGATTCCTACTTCCTAATCCCTGCGGGTAAGGAAATGGAAACCATGGGTGGTTTCGAAGTCGAAGACGGTTTGAGCAAAGCACGACTAGCAACTGCTTTCAAAAAGAATGCGAAAAGCAAAACTGCCAATCGTGTATTGTTGACCCGCTTGATGGAGATTGCGGCATGAAGACTCTAGAACAACAACAAAAGGATGCGTTTGATGCTTATATAAGCGCAATCCGATATGGAAATGAAGCACTGGTGAGGGCAACTAGACGGGTTTTGGATGACCTCACCATGCAAAAAAATGAAAAAAATTACAAGTTTTTTTCAAAATCGTTTAAAATCAACGGGTTACAGACGCAAAAAAACGCCGAAAGTTCTTGACATACCCCCCGTATTTTGCTATACTACTTGTGTTGGTTGGGAATTTGACCCCAACATTGTGAAAACTCTCTGAGAGGATATATTATGAAAAAACTTACTTCTGCCCAAAACGCCTTCGTTTCTGCTGCCAAAGACCGTTTCGGTGAGATTGTGTCTCGCCAAGAAATTATCGAATTGGCAGATGAGATGGGCGTTGCTCGTCCTCGTTTCATTTACAAAAATGAAGCGTTGCGTGTTGGTCGTGGTACCTACCGCCTTCCAACTGAAAATACCATTGCGCCAACTGCGCCAACTGTTGCTCCAACTGCACCTGTGGTAGAAACCCCTACCATGGACATGGCATTGGTTAAACCCCTAACAATGACTCAAACCGTGACTGAAAACTTCGTACCAGTTAAAGACCCTCTTTACGTTCCATTCGGTTTTTCGAATGACCTAAAAAACATTCTTGCTTCTAAGATGTTTTACCCTGTTATGGTTACTGGTCTGTCTGGTAACGGTAAGACTTTCATGGTTGAGCAAATGTGCGCTCAAACCAAGCGTGAAATGATTAAGGTTTCAATCTCAATTGAGACTGATGAAGATGACTTGATTGGTGGTAACACTCTGGTCAACGGTAACGTTGTTTACCGTGAGGGTCCTGTTCTGAATGCAATGCGCCGAGGTGCGGTTCTGTTGCTTGATGAGATTGACCGTGGTTCTAACAAACTGATGGCAATCCAAGCAATCATGGAAGGTAAGAACTACATCAACAAAAAAACTGGTGAAGTGGTTCGCCCTGCTCCAGGTTTCAACGTGGTTGCTACTGCCAACACCAAAGGTAAAGGTTCTGATGACGGACGTTTTATCGCCGCTCAGATTCTTGATGAAGCGTTCCTTGAGCGTTTCCCAATCACTGTTGAGCAAGAGTATGCTCCAATCGCAACTGAGAAGAAAATTCTCAACAAAGTGTTTGACTCACTTGGTCTAAAAGATAACGAGTTTGCAAACTTGCTTGTCGATTGGGCAGATATCATTCGTAAGACTTTCTACGAAGGTGGTGTTGATGAGATTATCGCAACTCGCCGCTTGGTTCACATTGCCAAAGCATACTCTATCTTTGGCGACAAAATGAAGGCAATCGAATTGTGTGTGAACCGTTTCGATGCTGAGACCAAGGAATCTTTCCTTGACCTCTACACCAAACTGGATGCGGGTGCTATCCCTCGCTCAACTGAGACTTCTGAGACTGATGCTCCAGTTGAGAACAAAGAGGATGAATACGCCCCGTTCTAATCGGTACGCAATTTTCCCCTTGACAAACAAGGGGATTTTTGCTATAATGTTTTTTGTTTAATGATAGGAGTGACAATGAGTAAAAATTGGAATCGGTCAAAGTCTGGTGCAATGCGTGAAGCAATTGGTGTACCTTACTTTCGACAGGTACCTACTGAGGCAGTTGCTGCGGGTGCGCTTGCTTTAGAGTATGGTGCGATGAAATACGATAATCGGAATTGGGAAAAAGGACTCCCATACCAACAAATGATTGATAGTCTCAAACGCCACATTGAAGATTTTGAACGTGGTCGAGATTACGATGATGGCGAAGGTGGAAGTGGACTTCCTCACATTGCCTTGATAATGTCTTCTGCAATGATGCTAACTGCATCTGTGATTCGTGGAATCGGAGAAGATGACCGTCTACCAGCAGTAGACGATAAAGCACTGACTGCTAAAGAATGTGCAAAGTGGATTCAAGCACAACTTGAAAATGCCCCTAAAATTATGGAGAAAAAATAATGAAAATTAGTAATGAAACCTTGAGTGTACTTAAAAACTTTTCGACTATCAACCCTGGTGTTGCAGTTGAAGTGGGTTCAAAGATTCGCACTGTGAGTGGACAAAAGAACATTCTTGCGGAAGCAAGTGTCGGTGAAGCGTTTTCCGCACCCTTTGCAGTCTATGACTTGAACCAATTCCTAGCAACGGTGTCTCTGTTCGAAGCACCCGATTTTGAATTCGGTGATAAGTCCGTTACCATTTCCAGTGGTAAGAACAAATCCAAATACTTCTACACTGATAAGTCTATGATTATCACACCACCTGATAAAGACTTGTCGCCACTACTTGAAGACTCAGAAATCAAGTTCAATGTGAGTCAAGGTCAAATTGCAGAAGTTCTTCGTGCGGCATCTATCCTTCAAGCACCTGAAGTTGCGGTGATTGGTTCTGTTGGTGCGAACATCACACTGACTGCATTCGACAGTAAGAATTCGACTTCAAACACATTCGATGTTGAGGTGGATACTGCTGCATTTGGAAACTTCAAGATGATTTTCCGTACAGAAAACTTGAAGATGATGAGTGGTGATTATCTAGTAGAAATCACTTCAAAGGGTATCTCACGTTGGACAGGTAAGAAAGCAACATACTACATTACTACTGAACAAGCATCTACTTACTCTGCTTAAACTTTATATTATAGGTGATGAATATGCGTGATGAATTTTTATGGGTAGAGAAGTATCGCCCAAAAACGATTAAGGATACTATTCTTCCAACTGGTTTGAAGAAGACGTTTCAAGAGTTTGTAGATAACGGTGAACTACCTAATCTACTTCTATCAGGTACACAAGGTACGGGTAAAACAACTGTTGCTCGTGCTTTGTGTGAGGAAATCGGTGCAGACTATATCGTTATCAACGGTTCGATGAACGGTGGTATTGATACACTCCGCAACGATATTAAAAACTTTGCGTCTACCGTTTCACTTGGCGGTGGACGTAAGGTTGTCATTCTAGATGAGGCAGACTACCTAAATCCTCAGTCTACTCAACCTGCACTGCGTGGTTTCATTGAAGAATTCAGTAAGAACTGTTCGTTCATTCTTACATGTAACTTCAAGAACCGTATCATTGCACCACTACATTCTCGTTGTTCTGTTATCGACTTCAAGTTGGATAACGGGGAGAAACCAAAACTTGCTGGACAATTCTTCAAGCGAGTATTGACTATCCTAGAGACAGAAGGTGTGACTGCAAATCAGAAAGTAGTTGCAGAAGTAATCAACCGTCACTTCCCAGATAACCGCCGCATTCTAAACGAACTGCAACGGTATGGTGCAAGTGGTACGATTGATGAAGGTATCCTAGCACAATCTAGTGATGCCTCTATGAAAGACTTGATGACTTCTCTTAAAGCAAAAAACTTTAAAGAGATGCGTAAATGGGTTGCGTTGAATATCGACAATGACCCTGTTCAAGTGTTTCGTAGTTTGTACGATAGTGCGACAACTTATGTTGCCCCTCGTTCAATCCCCCAGTTAGTGGTTACAATCGCTGACTATCAGTACAAGAGTGCATTTGTAGCAGACCAAGAAATTAATTTGGTTGCTTGTTTGACTGAATGCATGGTCGAATGTGAATTTATTTAAGGACTAAATAAATGAGTAACCCATTTGATTATGTAAACAGCATCAACGTATCGAAAGAGAACTTGATGCGAGGTACAGAGAATGACGAACTAGCAGAAAAAGGTTTTGACCCTTTTCTAACAAATCGTTCACTCTCTTACTTTGAAGATACCGTAGGTATGGCGAATGAGATGAATCAACGCTCTCAGATAGATAAAATTCTACAATACGAATTTTTACTAAATACTATTAGAAAGCGTAAACGCTTCGCCAAATGGATAAAACCAGAAAAAGATGATACTATCAAGGTTATCCAAGAGTTCTATGGTTACAGTCGAAAAAAAGCAGAAGTTGCTGCATCTATGTTAACTGATGGACAGATTATTGAACTAAAAGCAAAACTAGAAAAAGGTGGATTGAAATGAACATAACTGTTGATGACTTGGTTGAAGTCACACTCGCAAAGGAAGACGATTTCCTAAAGGTGCGTGAAACCCTAACTCGTATTGGAGTTGCATCACGCAAAGACAAGAAACTATATCAGTCTTGTCATATTCTTCACAAGAAGGGCAAGTATTACATTGTACACTTCAAAGAGTTGTTTGGACTAGATGGTAAACCAAGTAACTTTGCAGAAGGCGATATTGCAAGACGTAATACGATTGTCAACTTGCTTGTGGAATGGAATCTCATTAAAGTTATCAACGGGTCAAAAATTGAAGACCCAGTTGCTCCGCTATCGCAAATTAAAATTCTCCCACACAAAGACCGTGGTGATTGGGAACTTGTAGCAAAATATAATATTGGGAAGAAGAAAGTTTAATATGCAAATGACAATTGAACGCCCGCTAGGGTACTATAAAATGGCAGAAGATGTAAAAGACCCAGTAGTTGCAACAGAGCATTCTGCGTGTTTCGATTTACATGCTTATATCCCACATGGTTCTGAATATACCATGTACTCAAAACATAATATTAAAGGAACTGGAACCTCGATTAATGTCGATGGTGGTATGATTCGTGTATCGCCAGGTGACAGAGTTCTAGTACCAACAGGTTTGATATTCGACATTCCTACTGGATGTAGTGTTCGTCTACATGCTCGTAGTGGTCTCTCGTTGAAGCAAGGACTTGTTCTTGCGAATGCGGAAGGCGTAATTGATTCTGATTACGTTGACCCTACGTTTGTGATGATTACCAACATCTCTAGTGAGATGGTCGATATCAAAAATGGCGATAGGATTGCACAAGCAGAATTGGTGTATCAACCAAACTTTGCTATCATGCCTATCGCAAATGCGCCACAACAAAAAACATCTCGTGAAGGTGGATTTGGTTCAACTGGCGTATAAATAGGACGGTGATGGATACGCTCTATGAGGTATCCTACTTCGTTATGTGAATTAACAAATCTTGCTTTTTTATAAAGGAGAAACAAAATGACAAGAACTTTTGACCCATTCACGGTCGGTTTTGACCGTATCTTTGACGAATTCGAGAACATTGCATCTCGTAAACATACCGTCAAATATCCCCCATACAATATCCGCAGAGCAGGCAATCAGTACATGATTGACATGGCAGTTGCAGGGTTCAAGAAATCGGATATTGATATTGAATTTAAGAAGGATACTCTCACGGTTATTGGTCGTGCAAGTAACCCTCTAGAAGAAGAAACGGATTCCGAAATGAAATGGATTTACCGTGGACTCGCAAATCGGGACTTCACTCACAACTTTAAAGTTGCATCCAACGTAGAGGTAAAGCAAGCATCCATGGAAGATGGTATGCTTCATATCTTGCTAGAAGAGTTTGTTCCAGAAGAGGACAAACCTCTTAAAATTGAGTTGAAGTAACTAAATAAGATGGGGCGAGGAAACTCGCCCTATCTCTATGTACATAAAATGAAGGAACCTATACATGTCTTTTCCCCTTACCAAAGAAACCTTTGCTAAACTATTTCCTCGTTGCTCTGACCCCGAAGGTTGGGTTGATGCAATGGCAGAGGTACTACCCAAATACGAAATCGACACCCCAAAACGCATTGCATCATTCATTGCTCAGTGTGGTCACGAAAGTGGCGGTTGGCGTGTCTTCTCAGAAAACCTAAACTATTCTGCAAAAGCATTGGATGCCGTTTTCGGTAAATACTTTGTTCGTGCAGGTCGAGATGCAAACGAATATGCAAGACAACCTGAAAAGATTGCGAATGTGGTTTACGCTAATCGCATGGACAATGGCGATACTGATAGCGGTGATGGTTGGCGATATCGTGGTCGTGGTCCCATCCAATTGACAGGTAAAGCAAACTATGCTGCATTCTCTGCTGACATGGACGTAGATGCAGTAGACAATCCAGATAAAGTTTCAGACGATAAAGAGATGGCATTGATGAGTGCAGTCTGGTTCTGGAACAAGAACGGTTTGAACAAGTACGCTGACTCAGACGATATCAAGACAATGACCAAACGTATCAACGGTGGTTACATTGGACTTGAAGACCGTATTCACCATTGGAAAGAAGCACTTCATGCAATGGATGAGCATGGCGAATGCGACTCACATGTTGAAGACGATGACCATGTTGATTCAAGCGACTTCGGTATCCTACGCAAAGGTATGCGTGGCGATGGCGTTAAGGCAATGCAAGAAGCATTGGGCATTGGCGCAGATGGTATTTTCGGTGGCGGTACAGAACGTGCATTGAAAGAATGGCAGAGTGCAAATGGACTCGTTGCCGATGGTGTTGCAGGTCCTGCGACATTTGACAAATTGTTTGATTGAGGTTAAAATATGAATGATATCGTTTTGCTTCGCCTAACAACAGGTGAAGAATTGGTGTGTACTGAAACTAATGGAAGATATGCAAAGGTAGCAATCCTACTCCCTAACGGACAAGGTGGAATTGCAATCATGCCATGGATGCCATATGTGGAAGGTACACAATGTGATAAAGGTGTTGAGATTAGTGACTCTTCGATTGTATTCAAAGGAGTCCCTGTTAGCGACTTGATGGATGAATACAAACGTAACTTCGGAAGCGGTATCATTACACCACCAAAAAAAGAACTAATTATCTAAATTGAAAATTAAATTCTATAGTATACAGAACGAAAAGCGAATAGAGCATGAGGCAGAAGTAGGTACGAACCTCATGCTTGCGCTTGGAGTGATGGGTGATTGTGGTGGTCAATGTATATGTGCAAGTTGTCATGTACACATTGACCCCCCACTCTTAGGCATGGCAGAAGACGAAAAATTAACCCTTGACATTGAGCAAGATGTGAGGTATAATAGTCGTCTAAGTTGTCAGATATTAGTTAATGAAAGTCTATCCAACAAGACTGTGAAGGTGGTAAATAATGCGATTCTATACTAACGTACAACAAGCAGGCAACAATCTACTTGTTCGTGAATATGATAAGGGTACACGAAAACAGTACAAACTACCTTATCGCCCCACACTATTTGTTCCTACGAACAAACCCTCCAAATTCAAAACACTAGATGGTAAGACTGTCGGTGCGGTTCAACCTGGTGGTATCAGAGAAACCAAAGAGTGGGTTGAACAATACAAAGATGTGAACGGTTTCGAAATCTACGGATATCAGAACTACACATACTGCTACATTTCAGACGAATATCCAGGTGTCATTGAGTACGCCAAGAATCGTCTTGTCATTGCTAACCTTGATATTGAGGTTGGTTCAGAAAACGGATTCCCTGACCCAGACAAAGCAGATGAAGAACTCACTGCTATCACCTTCAAAGCAAAGGGTAAATACTTTGTGTTGGGTTGTGGCGAATTCGATGCGTCTAACATGTCCCAAAACATTGAGTACGTTCATTGCAAGGATGAGTACGAAATGTGTCGTTTGTTCCTAGACTTGTGGGATGGCGTTGCGCCTGATATTCTCACTGGTTGGAACATTCAATTCTTCGATATTCCATACCTATACAATCGTATCACCAAAATCATGGGCGAGAAAGAAGCAAAGCGACTTTCACCATGGCGCATTGTTGGACAACGTAAAGTCAACATGATGGGACGTACTCTCATTACATATGACTTACCAGGTATCTCTGTTCTAGACTATATCGAACTATACAAGAAATTCACATACACCAACCAAGAATCGTATCGACTTGACTATATCTGTCACGTTGAACTTGGTGAGCGTAAACTTGACTATTCAGAAGTTGAATCGTTGCATCAACTCTACAAGACTGACTATCAGAAGTATATCGAATACAACATTCGTGACGTTGAACTGGTGGACAAACTAGAAGAGAAGATGAAACTGATTGAGATGGTTATTGGTCTTGCGTATGACGCAAAGGTTAATATCAATGACGTATTCTCTCAAGTGCGTATGTGGGATACTCTAATCTTCAACTACTTGCGTACAAAACACATTGTACTTCCAGGTAAGAAGGACGTTGTTAAAAACGACAAGTATGAAGGTGCGTATGTAAAAGACCCCCATGTTGGACAACACAAGTGGGTTATGTCTTTCGACTTGAACTCTCTATATCCTCACTTGATTATGCAGTACAACTTGTCACCAGAAACGTTGATTCCAGATGAACGGATGAACGTCAACGTTGACATGTTGCTCAATCAAGAGGTTGACCTATCTCATTTGGAAGACAAGACAGTCTGCCCGAATGGTTCGATGTATCGTACAGATATTCGTGGGTTCTTACCTGAGATGATGGATAACTTGTACCAAGACCGTAAGCGATACAAAAAGTTGATGCTTGAAGCACAGTCTCAGTTGCAAGGTGAGAAAGACCCCAACAAACGTACTGAATTAGAGTACAAGGTGTCTACATATAACAACACTCAGATGGCAAAGAAGATTCAGTTGAACTCTGCTTATGGTGCTATCGGTAACCAATATTTCCGTCACTACGATTTGCGTATTGCGGAAGGAATTACAACTGCTGGTCAGTTGTCTATTCGTTGGATTGAGAAGTATGTTAACCAATACATGAACAAATTGTTAAAGACAGAGGACGAAGATTATGTCGTGGCGATTGATACAGATTCGGTATACATCCGCTTTGATAGACTTGTGTCGCAAATCTATCCAGAGGGAGCAGAGACTAGCAACATTGTCACCTTCTTGGACAAGGTTGCAAGTCAGAAGTTGGAACCATTTATTGACAAAAGTTACGAAACGCTTGCTAGATATGTAAACGCATTCGAACAGAAGATGTTTATGAAGCGTGAGACTATTGCAGACAAAGCAATTTGGACTGCAAAGAAACGCTACATTATGAATGCATGGGATGTTGAGGGTGTTCGTTACTCAGAACCAAAACTCAAAATCATGGGCATTGAAGCAGTCAAGTCTTCGACTCCATCCGTGTGTCGTGACAAGATTAAAGAGGCGTTGAAAATCATCATGTCTGGTACAGAACGTGATGTGCAAGACTTTATCAGCAACTTCAAAGAAGAGTTTTTCAAATTGCCCCCAGAGGATGTTTCATTTCCTCGTGGTGTCAATGGGTTGACTAAATACAAGAGTAGTGTAAGTATCTTTATCAAAGGTACCCCAATTCATGTGAGGGGTTCACTAACGTATAATGATATGATTAACAAAAACAAGTTGGGTAAACGCTATCCACTCGTACAAGAAGGCGAAAAGATTAAGTTCTGTTATCTCAAAGAACCTAATCCTGCGATGCAAAACGTAATTAGTTTTCCATCTAGTCTTCCAAAAGAGTTGAAGTTGCATGATTACATTGATTACGAAACTCAGTTTAGTAAAGCATATGTAGAACCACTTCAAGTCATTCTAAGTGCGATTGATTGGAATGCGGAACGCCCAGGTGTATCATTGGAGGATTTCTGGTAATGGCAGGCATACCACAAGAATATTTAGACTTGGCAGAAGATTTTGGATTCACAGCAGTTGATGAATCAGAAGTTGTCAGAGTCGAACAAGCAGACGCAGGTGTCAGTGAGGCAGTTGCGGAAGCAGTTGCGAGTAGCGCAGAAGGCGTTGGTCGTTTAGAAAATAAAATTGACATGTTGCTAGATGCAATTGCAGGTCAGTCTCGTGAGATTGAGGAACGCAAAGCAGAAGTAGAAGCAGATGTAAGAGGTAAACTAACAGAGGTTGAGAAACTAGTCATGCCCCTATTGGTTAAACTTTTAAAGAGTGCTGATAAAGAGTACATTAAGTGGGAAAATCGAGGTCCTGCTATTCAAGCACAAATTGACAAACTACTAGCAATTACAAGACCACAATAGAATGACATATCTAGTTTTTGCAGTTGCTATTGCATTAAGTGCAGTAGCAGCATATTATTCAATCATCGGTTTGATTACCATCTTCGCCGCCTCGGTTATTCCAGTTGCAGTCATGGGTACTACTCTGGAAATTGCTAAGTTGGTAACCGCATCATGGTTGTATAATAATTGGAATAATGCACCCAAACTGTTGAAGACATATTTTGTGTCAGCAGTTATCATACTCATGCTAATCACTAGCATGGGTATTTTTGGTTTCTTATCCAAAGCACACATCCAACAAACCGCTGAAGCAAATCAAAATGAAGCAGTCATTGAGCGAACAGATGACCAAATGCGAGAGATTGAACTTCGCATTCAAGAACTGCAAGAAGCGGGCGTTGTAAACAATGAGAAACAAAACGCACAAATTGATAACAATAAGAAACAAATTGATGATATCAATGCTCGTTATGCAGAACTCATTGATGAAGCAAAAGCACAAAACCCACTTATCCTACTAGATAAGTATATTGCGGATGGCGATACTAAAGCAGTCCAATCATTGGTTGGTGTTAAAGCAGATGGTTCATGGGGAAGCAGAACTTCTCGGGCAGTTGATTCATTCCGTGAAAGAAATAAAGATAGAGTTGACGATGTTAACGCAAGAGTGGAAGAGTTGCGTAACGCACAATTGGCAGAAGTCAAAGTGCTTACAGATGCGAATGCGAGACTACAATCAGAGATTGGAACAATCAAAGTTGACTCTGAACAGATTGCTCAGTTGGAAGGACAATTAACTCAACTCAGAGAACAAAAGTTTGAGTTGGAGACAGAGTACAGAAAACTAGAAGCAGAATTCGGACCCATAAAATATATTTCCGAATTAATTTATGAAGATGGTGAAGCAAACCTGGAAGACGCTGTTCGAACAGTGATTCTACTACTAATCTTTGTTTTTGACCCACTAGCGGTTTTGCTACTCATTGCAGCGAACCAAGGGTTTAGGGAAAGGAACCTCAATGGAAAAGATAATGCTAGAGATGATGATGGCGTGGGAGAAGCACTACCAAAAGACAATTCTTCCGTGGCAGATGTTTCAGATACAAGAGTGGAACAAACTAAAGTACAAACTCATGTCATTGAAAAAAGAGTAAAAGAGGCAGACCTAGAAGTAAAATACGATAAAGAGAACGATGAATTCCAATTCGTATCTTACCCTACGGATGCAGACATTAAGGATGATAGGAATCATCCAGAATTAAGAGAGAGGAAAAACCGTTAATGGAATATAAGTACAATGTTAAAATTAAAAAAGTCGTTGATGGTGACACTGTGGATATTGATATTGACCTCGGTTTCGGGGTGTGGTTACATAAAGAGAGAGTGCGAATTATGGGCATCGACACGCCTGAGTCTAGAACCTCAAATACCGTTGAAAAACTCTTTGGACTTGCAGCAAAGCAAGCGCTGGCAGATTTACTCCCAATTGGTAGTATGCAAGTTCTAGTGATTGACGAGTATGATGCAAAGGGTAAATTTGGACGTATTCTTGGTGACTTTGTAATTGGCGATAAGATGGCAACCGATATCCTAATCGAACAAGGTCATTGTGTCGCATACTTCGGTGGTAGCAAAGAAGAGATTCAAATCAAGCACGAAGCAAACCGTCAAAAACTTTTGCGTGAAGGTGTAGTGACAAGTG
>Ga0255775_1002338_pt1 | contig 16518 bp, 10 predicted proteins | sample 011ome_26_FD_179973 | JGI IMG/M metagenome (GOLD analysis project Ga0255775, IMG submission 179973) | Coastal salt marsh microbial communities from the Groves Creek Marsh, Skidaway Island, Georgia - 011511BT metaG (version 2) | ecosystem: Environmental > Aquatic > Marine > Intertidal zone > Salt...
CAGCTCGGCCTGCAGGCTCGCAACAGTCTCACCAAAGTAGTCCACGCCCATGGTTTCGGCTCGGCCGGAAATGCCGCCCTGCGACACCGTCACATGCAACACCTGGATAGAAGTGACCACCTCGGCGGCTGTGATAAACGGGGCCGTTAAACGCCATTCCTTAGATTCCAGTTTCAGGTCCACCAGAGAAACCTACGAGATAAGATCCAAAACCAGCGCGTCAATCGCATTTTTAAGCGGATCGAAGCAGGGTAAACCCGTCGATTCGGCAACTTCTGCGCAGATCCTGTCAGATTGAGCCTTATTTATCCCGGCTGTATTGAGGCTGATACCAGCGACCCTGGCAACAGGGTTCGTGAGCCTAGCTGCCTCTTCGTAACATCGAATACTGTCGCTAATTGCTGGGATCGGGAACGACTCAAAGCCGTCAATCGCAGTCCGATTGGGATCATGGCACAGCAGCATCAGGTCAGGCTGGCTACCATGCATAAGGCCAAGCGTGACCGCTGCATACGCTGGGTGAAAAAGGGAGCCCTGCCCCTCAATAATATCCCAGTGGTTTTCGCCAGCGTTGGGTGTCAGGTACTCACATACGCCAGGCAAAAAGTCTGATACGACCGCGTCCACTGGAATGCCTGAGCCGGAGATCATAATGCCCGTCTGACCGGTTGCCCGAAACGTGACGTCTACGCCCTGTTTGGCAAGCGCTTTCCATACCGCCAACGCCGTGTATTTTTTACCCACACAACAGTCGGTTCCGACGGTCAACAATCTTTTTCCGGTTCGCTTTTTACCCGAGGCAATTCGATGCACATTTGGTGGCATTCTAACGTCGACCAGAGCCACTTTTTCTGCGTCGGCAATCGATTTCAATCCGTTTACCGCGGTCAGCTTCTGATGCAACCCACTCACGACAGACAAGCCACTGGCGAGTGACAATCGAATCGATTCCATCCACTCCGGCGCAATCTCACCACCAAGCGGCGCTACTCCAATCAGGAGACTTTTCGCACTCAGCCGGGCTTAGATCAGGCAGTCCAAGGTCTATCTCACAGCCGGGGAGCCGAAACTGCCCTATGCAATGCTCAGGGCGCCACTCTAAAACGCCCATCGCTGTTTTAGCGTCCAAAGGATTCTTGATATCCCCCAGAAATAAAAGGTGCGGTGGATGAACATCTAGAACCATTTTTGGTCGCCTTGTTTGAAAGGACCCGAATGGCCCAAAATTAAAGGAGCGTGCAGCCAAGCCGCGGCCTGCCAGCGAATTGATACTCATGCGGACTGCTCCGCGAGCCTTAGAGAGATCCAATCTTCAACCAATTCTTCAAGAATATTTAACGGCAGCGCACCGTTTCTCAAAACCACATCGTGGAATGCTCTAATGTCAAACTGCCTGCCCAATCTGGTCTTGGCTAATTGCCGCAACTCAAGGATTTTGAGCATGCCCAATGTGTACGCGGTGGCCTGGGACGGTAATACCAGATAGCGCTCAATAGCCTCAGTGGCCTTTTCTCTGTCCGTTGGTGAATTGTCCATTAGATAGGTAATGGCTTCCTCACGACTCCAACGCCTTTCGTGAATCGCGGTATCCAGTACCAGACGACAGGCACGCCACAGCTCAAGCGACAGGCGGCCAAAATCGGTATAGAGGTCGGCGTACAACCCTAACTCTTTGGGCAGAAACTCTGCATAAAGTCCCCATCCTTCGGCATAGGCCACGTAGCTGCCCGCGCGGCGAAACCGGGGGATATTGCTCAACTCCTGTGCGATCGAAACCTGCATGTGATGCCCGGGAATCCCCTCGTGGTAGGCGTACGTAGGCAACGAATATTTGGGCATTGCTGACATATCGTAGGTGTTGACATAGAACACACCCGGACGAGATAGATCGGGAGCACCCGGTTGATAAAAGGCACTACCGACACTGGCTTTCTCTCGAAAAGCCTCGACGGCCTTTACCACGAGCTCCGCCTCAGGAACGGTGCTGAAGATCTCGGGCAATCGGACTCGCATTTCGCTGAGTAAGCGGTCAGCCTCGTCAATGTAGGCTTTTTTCCCCTCAGCCGTTTGCGGATAGAAGAACGTGGGCTCGGATTGCATGTAGGCAAAGAAATCCGATAGATCACCGTCGTACCCAGCTTGCTCTAGGATGGCTCTCATCTCCCCATGGATGCGCTCCACCTCTCGGAGACCCAGGAGATGAATCGCTTCTGCGTCCATATTAGTCGTTGTAGTCTGACGAAGCGCATGACGATAAAACGCCTGACCTTGCGGTAACTTCCATACCCCTCCCTCCACCTCGGCCCGACCTTTGAGAGCTGTCAATACGTCGATCAACTTACTGTAGGCCGGTCCCAATGAGTCGAGCAGCGCCTGCTGTGCTGTCACCTGCAGGCTTAGCTTCCTCTCTGAAGTAATATCGAGCGCCTCCACCTTGCGTTTAAAGTCCGCAAACAGCGGGCTATCAGCCAGGACACTCCCTTCAAAAGGCTGCCCAGTAATAATTGTCCGTACGTTTTCGATAGCGCGCTCATAAACAAATCTGGGTGCAACAATACCCATCCCCGCCCGCGTCTTCAGGCCATCTATCACTTGGTCGAATAGTTGCTCTACGCCGGTTAACCGCTTGATGTAGTCGTTTGCATCTTTAACCGTCTCAATCCGATGGAGGCCAATCAACACTGAGGCGACACCTGTGTGAATACCCGTCATATGGTTGATTGGATAACGATGAAACCGCCACTGGAACTCATCAATGGCGCCTTGCAATTCCTGCCGATACAAACGCAAATTCAGTTGATTGGCGTCACTCAACCGCTCCGGTGTGAGCGCTTCCAGCTTGCGAAGATGTGCCCTGTCCAACCGGTGGCTCTCAAGCAGGTAGGCGTCGCTATAGTCATCCCACTTGTCCTGTTGGTCACGAATCCCCTCAAACGCCTGATCAATCGGGCTGCGGGCCAGACGCGCTTGGTAAATATTTTCAAAGAGCGCTTCAGCCTCGGCGTCTTGTTGCGGCTGGTGTCTCAGGACCCTCCCGGGTAATGCGGCGGTTAAGTCCCCGTCCTGCAAAACCCATTCCCCGTTAATGAGCAGGTGTTTCACCCCAGTACTCTGCTGATGGGGGTCTAAAAAGGTCGCATGGTCGGTGATTTCTTCATTGTCGAAAATCACCAAATCGGCGAAGTTACCGACCCCAATCACGCCCCGCTCTCGCAACCCTAATCGAGCCGCCGGTTGCCCTGTCATTTTATGGACAGCTTGCTCGAGGCTCAGTAAACCTCGGGCACGAACATAGCTTGAAAACACTCTCGGAAAAGACCCATAGGTCCTCGGGTGATAGAGCTTTTCTGGAGTCACCGCCAAGTCGCCATCCGAGCTAACCATGGTGTGGGGAGAAGCTAAAAAAGCTTCAATATCGACATCGTCCATACTGTGATAAATCGCCACGAAACGACCGCGAAACTGGAGGTCGATCAGAGCTTCAACCGCAGCATCCAGTGTTTCGGGCAAGCTGTGATCGCGAAGGTAGTCTCCCAGTGTGCGGCCGACGTAACCCTGAAGGTACGGTAGCTGTGCGAACTGGATACTGTCGAAATCTTTGCCTGCTTGCTGGGGGAAGATCGTTTTCATCTCTGCGGCAATCTTCTCTCGCTGCACAGAGTCGACAATGCGAGCACGGAATCCCTCTTGCCCCCCAGCCAGACTCCAGGCCGGGAAAAGCAGATCCGAATAGGTCATAAAGGCCGCGTAGGGATAGATATCCGTGGTCATATCCACACCGGACCCACGAATACTGGTGATCAAGTCGAGAGCATCGACGCTCTTGCCATGATTACTGATCCCAGTGGTTTTAATGTGGTTAATGTGAACAGGTAGGGAAGCCATCTCGCCAATCTCGGCGGCGTCGCGAATGGAATCCAATAATTTAGATCCCTCGTCACGCATATGCGTGACATAAATGCCGCCCCATTCCGCTGCCACTCTGGCCAGCGCCGCCACTTCGTCCACAGATGCGTAAGTGGCCGGCACATACTCCATCCCCGATGCCAGACCAAACGCTCCCTGCTCCATGGCCTGTCTGACGAGCAATTCCATTTGCTGCAGCTCGTCGCCAGTGGGCTCCCGGTTGTCCAAACCCATCACCGCCTTTCGCGTCCAGTTGAAGCCCGCAAAATAAGCGATATTTGGCGCCATCCTCAGGCTGGCGGTGTATTCCTCGAGAGGCCAGGGCAAGTCATGGCTATGGAGGCTATTAGCAATGGTGGTCACGCCTTGGCGTAGGAAGTTGTCAGCCTGCGGGTAGTCGTGAATATTGGAAACATGGGCGTGCATGTCAATAAAGCCCGGGGCGACTATCAAGCCCGCTGCGTCTATGAGCACATCACCCTGCTGCGGGGCTAGTCCATCACCTACTTGTGTGATGCGCTCGCCTTCGATCCTAATACTGCCTCGATAAGCATCAATCCCTGTGCCATCAACAATGGTCGCATTTTGAATCAGCAAACCCGCATGTGCCGATTCAGCGCCTGAGAAAACCGTCATCACTGCACAACCCAGAGCGACAACAGTAAAACGGGCGATCACTAACCATCGAGAAGTCTCTACACCCGGTATTTTGTAGGCTTGGCCAGTCATTACCGTTAGTGCCTTTTGAGCTCTTCATCGATAAACCAATCGATATGCTGCTCGAGCACCGGCAGTGTTAACGTCCCGCTTGAGAGGACAGCAGAGTGAAACGCTCGCTGATCAAATTTCTCGCCCAGCGCGGCTTGCGCCATCCGCCTGAGCGCCAATATTTTGTCGTATCCGAGTTTGTAGCTGAGTGCCTGAGCGGGAATGTCGGCGGAGTAGCGGAGGACTTCCGCTGCAACCTCGTCTTCATCGGCGATGGTGTTGTCCAGCATATAGCGGGAGGCCTTTTCCAGGCTCCAACCCATGTGGTTCAGTCCGGTGTCGAGTACCAGCCGAACTGAGATGTAAGCATTGGAAAGTAGCCAGCCGTAGTGATCATAGGGATCATCCAGCATCCCCATTTCCTTGGCCAAGAAAGCCGCGTAGTTGGCCCATCCCTCGGCAAAGGCGTTCATGCTGATCCCGCGCCGGTATGCCGAGAGTTGCTGGTTTTCCTTCACCAAGGACAGATGAAAATGGTGCCCGGGAATCAGTTCGTGATAGATCAGAAACCCTGCAGATATCAGTGAACGGGTCTCCAAATTCGAACCGTTGAAATAGTAATACCCTGTTTCTCCCGCAGCGCCGCCACGATAATAACCGTGTGTCATACCCTTCTCGACCCCTGCGCTGGCGCGCTTAACGCCGTAGGGAGTTTTCGGTTGCTGCGAAAAATACTCCGGCAACCGCGGTTCAATGCGCTCAACATACGCAAGGTAACGCTGCTCAACCTCCTCCGGACTGCCAGCGAACAAGTGCTTTTCGGTTCGGAGCTCGCGGTGAAACTCAGCCGCGGTACCGGCGAACCCTAGGTGTTGGCGAACGGTCTTCATCTCCTGCTGAATTCCGGCCACTGCCCGCAAACCAATCTCATGGATCTGGTCTGGCGTCAGATTCAATGAGGTCTCGCGTCGTATCAGGTATCTGTAATACGCCTCACCACCAGGGTATTGATAAAGGCCCGCAGCCTCCGGCGCCTCGGCAAGATATTCGTCGCTCAGCAACCCCAACAAACGATCGACGGCAGGGTAAAGCGCTTCCTGCAAGACACGGGAAGTGTCTCGACGAAGCCTCTGTGCTTGATCGGGGAGCACGTCCTTCAACCTGGAAGGCGCAAAGCGAGTCAGGTCGGGAAGAGTGGCACGCAAACTCGAATAAGTCGCACGAATGCGAGGAATTGAGGCCTTGGGCAGCAATATACCCCGCTGTCGCTGTGCTTCGAGCTTATTCGACATTTCGTTGAGAAAACGACCAACATCGGTGAACAGTGACAGGTAATGCTCCACACCACCGGAGACCGTTAAATCAATGGCTTCAAGGGCCCGTATCAGCTCAACACTGACCACATACCCGCCGTTATAAGGGGTGATGTCAAAAAAGAGCCAGTGGTGCTGGGGCGCCTCGCTTAGCAGTTCGAGATCTCGCTCTAGCAGCGCGGCAGTCAGCGCATCGTCATGGGATAGTAGCTGGCGATCTAGGTCGCGCAGTTCCTCAAGCAGTAATCCAGCTCGCTCCCCCGCTAATTTGACACCGGCGTAGCTGCGGTCTGGCAAGACCCGCTCAACCGCGCCTGCGGCATTCGTCAAGAAATCGTCATTGGCGCCTGAGAGCGTCAAGTATTGCTCACTGAGATACAGCAGACGCTGGGAAGGAACGAGCTCTGGGGGCAACCCAGAGCGGTATTCTGAACCCGCGTCCTGATGATCTCCGCAAGCTGACAGTAGCGTAGCAGTGATCACGACACTCCACGCCCATCTACAGCAAAACGACTGTCGCCAGCCGGCGGTCCCTAGCATTAGTCGTCACTTGTCCGGTTAGCTACTCGCTCAGAAACTATAGCCTACTCTGACCGACAGCATTCTTGGGCGAGAATAAGTATCCAGTGCGAATGCGCCCCCGGGGAATACTGCATCTTTTTCATCCAGCAGGTTGTCGGCACTCAGCACAACTTGCCACTTGTCGGTCATTGCACCAATGCGGAAGTTTAAATAGGTCAGCGCATCGGTGGTCAGAACCGGCTGCGGCGGGAAGGTCCTCAGGAAAACAGAAAAACCGTCAGCGTGAGACAGGTCGAGTCTGGCCATCCCACCCACATTACCGCTCCAGTTAAAGTCATAAGCGAGCGACGCAGACGCCGTATAGTCCGGGGTGTATTGGGACTTGTCGCCCTCGACCACATTGGATGGGGCCGCAAGGTCTACCTTGTCATACTCTCGGCCCACATAGCCCGCCGTCAGATTAAGCTTTAGACTGTCAGTGATTTTGACGCCGACCGCCAAATCAACGCCTGGACCTGACGCGGAGTCAACATTGGTGGTTCTGGCGCGACCAGCTTCCACGATGGCGACCTGCACATCGTCGTAATCCATGTAGTAAACCGCGCCATCAACGAAGACACGTCCGTCCAAAAACTCTCCGCGGCCGCCCACCTCAAAAAGAAGGGCTTCCTCCGGATCGAAGGCTGGGATGGAAGAGCCAAAACCATTGACGCCACCACTTCTGAATCCCTTCGCAACCGTAGCGTAGAGGGAGGCACTATCCGATAGCCTCCAGAGAAGATTAAATCGCGGCGTTAGCGCGTCGAATGACTGATCCGGAGGGCTGATATCCATCGGTGTTGGTCCGCCCAACAGGAACCTTTCCGGTTCCTGATCCTCATCAAAATACCGTAGGCCAACCGACGCCGTGAGGCGCTCTGAAAAATCATAGCTGAGCTCCCCAAACACCGCGAAGGAGTCTGAGTCTACGGGCGCTGTTCCTTGGGTAACCTGGGGTGGGAACGGAAACACAGCCGGGTAGCTCAAGGTTTGCGTCTCCGACGTATCAGTGCTTCGGTAGAAGGCACCGATCGTGTAATTCCAGGATCGATCCCAATTGGAATTCATACGAATTTCTTGAGTGAATACCTCAGCTTTACGATCCGCAATATCAAAAGAGCCATACAACCCTGGCGGGAAAAACGCATTCACGGTTTCGGTCAGAAAATTAACGTCTCGATCAAGAAAACTGGTGGAGCTGATGATGTTGGCATTTTCTGTTTCAAAATTGAGCACCAGGTTGACGAGATCCCACTCGTCGGTCACGGGTGTCGCGAATGGAGTACTCGAGGCACGTTCATCGGTCGCCCCCCTGTTATCTACATTCAACAGGTCAAAGCCACTCTCGCTCAGTTCATGGTTGTTGTTGTCCTGCTCAAAGTCGTAGCGCATCCACATAAGCGAGGCGTTAAATCGATCGTTCGGCTGGTACAAGAGTTTTGCGCGCACAAAAGTTCTGTCCGCTTCGTTAATATCGGATTCACCTGTTGCGGTGTTGTCGATCCACCCCGCAATATCCTCAGTAGACGCCACGACGCGCAAGGCCAGCTTATCCTCGACAATGGGCAGATTGACGACGCCGTTAAGCTCGTAGCCGTTCCCACCGCCGTCGATATTGTTAAAACCAATACCCAACTCGCCACTGGTCTCCGAGAGATCTGGGGAGTTGGTGATGAATCTTACTGTTCCGCCTATAGACCCTGCGCCGTATAGCGTTCCCTGTGGGCCCCGAAGCACCTCAACGCGTTCAATGTCCAGCAGCGGAATGTCCAGCGCCCGCTGCGTTGCGTCACTGTTTACACTGACTTCGTCGAGATATCGCCCCACCGTCGGAGAGCCAAGACCTACATCCGACGAAGCACCGCGTATCTGTACACGATCCTGCCCCGGCTGGTTATTGGTGATGGACAAGCCGGGGATGGAATATTGCAAATCCTTTATGTCCAAGGCACCCCGCGCTTTGATCTCATCCTCACTAATCACTGATACCGCAAAGGGAATTTCTAAAATATTTTGCTCACGCTTTTGGGCCGTCACAAGGATCTCTTCCAAGGCGGCGGAGTCCTGAGCGGATGCCAGACCAGTTACCATCAGTGACAACGCACTGAGCGCCATGACCGGCAGTTTTCGATTGAATGCTTGCACTTCCATGGGTTACCCCTTGTATAAGTTATGTAAAATTGCGTCGGACCGCAGCGCGTGATTGGATAATATATTATACGTTTTGCTACCAAAGCAAACACAAGAACATACCGCGGGAGGAGCACCACCATGGATGTGAACCAGAATGTTGGCGAAAGGCTGAAAGCTCTGCGCAGCCGCTATGGCCTGTCACAAAGAAAACTCGCCGACAAGGCCGGCCTGACTCATGGCACCGTCTCGCACATAGAGCGGAACAAGATCAGCCCGTCAATCGGCACGCTGCGGCAGATATTGGACGCCATCCCCATGACCCTGTCTGATTTTTTTGCCGATCAGGGCGAGAGGGACACCGACTTTTTCTATACTAGGGATGATCTGCTAGAGGTGGGCTCGGGGGGCGTTTCTCTGCTCCAAATTGGGAAAAATCTGAACGGCCTACCCCTGCAAATCCTTCTCGAACGCTACCCTCCTGGGGCAGAAACGGCTAGCACCCCGTATCGTTGCCGCTCGGGTGAAGAAGGGGGATTCGTCATCGAGGGCGAGATAGAACTCACGATTGACGGACGCACGCAGGTGTTGAAGGCCAACGAGGGCTACCTGTTCCCGTCCCATTTGGCACACAAGATGCGGAACACGGGTCAGGTGGACTGCGTCATCGTCAGCGCGTGCACGCCTCCGGCGTAATCCGCCAGCAGGAAACACCTGAGCGAATTGCTTGCCAGACAGCTAAAGGATAATATCCTATCCATTCTCGCCTCCCGGGTGTTCGCCGTGCTGTTCAGATATTTGTGCCTCCTCATAATCGCGTTGCCCTCCTTCGCCCCAAATGCCGAACCGCTAACGGCAACCTCAGCACCTCTGGATTTACAGACTGCGGGAGATCAACAAAAACTGAGCTACCTACTTGGTCTGGAGATGTATGAGGAACGGACGCGACAAGGGTTTGTGCTAGACCCCAATATGGTGGCTCAGGCGATTCGTGATGAGCAGGCTGGTGTGAGACCCAATCTGTCACGCGACGAATACCTGCGCGTGTTAACGCTAAAACGCGAGAAAATTGCCGAGTTCGAGGCCGAATGGGAGGCACTGTCGGAGAAAAACCGACTGGCAGGTGACGCCTTTATGAAATCAACGGCCCTTGAACCTGACGTTGTGGCGACAACGAGTGGGCTGCTTTACAAGATTCTGCGCCCCGGCACCGGGGAGCGCCCTAGCCGTGACGACATCGCCCGCATTCATTACCGAGGAACGATGCTGAATGGTGAGGAATTTGACAGCTCTCTCAAGCGGGGACAGCCCGCCGAATTCCCCGTCGGCAAAGTCAAGCCAGCGCTGAGAGAAATCTTGCTGCTGATGCGCGAAGGCGCGAAGTGGGTGTTCTACTCCCCACCAAGTCTCGCCTATGGAGAAGAGGGTGCCGGGCCTATCGGACCAAATGAAACGCTTATCACTGAAGTCGAGCTACTTGAGATTCTGCAGTGAAATTTAAGACGCCTTTGATTGGCCTCATACTGCCGCTCACTCTCATGTGCTCAACGGCGGTCGCGGCATCAGCGCAGTTAGCGGCGATTTCTTCGGCCATAGAGGATGTTTATCGAGACCTTGATCGCCGTGACGGGCCTGGTTGTGCGGTCGGATATGCCCGCCACGGAGAACTCATCTACACACGCGAGTTTGGAATGGCCAACCTCGAGCACAATATTCCCATCAACCCCACCACTGTGTTTCGTATCGGATACGAGTAAACAATTTGTGGCCGCCAGCGTCGCCTTGCTATCGCTGCAGGGCAAGCTTGAACTGGATGCGGACATCCACACAGTGCTGCCGGATTTGCCCGACTACGGCATGCCAGTAACGATTCGCCAAATGGTCAACCACAGCAGTGGCATCCAGGACTATATGCAGGTTGTGGAGGCGGTATACGGGGATCAAGACGGCAATTTTTACCCCAGCGACAAGAACCGTGAATTTCTGTATCGCATGCATCAACTCGACTTCGTGCCTGGTAGCCAGTACGCCTACAGCAATTCTGCCTACGTGCTATTGGCACAAGCCGTCGAAGCGGTCAGTGGCCAAACCATGCGTGAATTTGCGGAAGAGCAGATCTTCGCGCCGCTGGGAATGCGCAACACGCATTTTCATGACAACCATAGGGAACTCGTGGAAAACCGTGCCGACGGGTACGCAGAAATTGATGGCCGATGGCAGAAAAACAACACCAACCTAGAGGTGGTTGGTGACGGTGGTGTGTTCTCCACTGTGGAGGACTTGATCATCTGGTATCACAATTTCGCCGACAATCGTCTTTCAGGCGGCGACGAACTCATAAATCTTCTCACAACGCCGGCCACCTACTCTGAGGTGCCCGCCAAGTATCGAGACTGGCCTATCGACTACGCCTTCGGAAACATGCACCTCCAGTTTGGTGGCCAAACACTCTTTGGTCATTCTGGCGGATTTGTAGGCTTCGTCGCAGCGCCCTACCGAATTCTGGCCACCAACGAAATTATGGTGTCCCTCTGCAACTACCGCTTCAAAGGCAATGTAAACCGGGTATTCGATTCGATCGAGAAAATATACGGTGACAACGAGTGAGCGTTAAAGGCAGGGGTTTGGGCCCCCTGCTAGGGCTATGCCTGACGTTTTTGTTGAGCACAGTAACGTCGTCGACATACGCCAAAACGATTGGTTTTGAGACCGACGAAGGTAGCTGGATATCACTGGATGTTGCCCCGAGCGGGGATTCTCTGGTGTTTGAGCTTCTAGGCGATCTGTACGAGCTTCCCATTGAGGGCGGCAATGCGAGACTCCTTGTCGGCGGCAGTGGATTTGCCTCTCAACCTCGCTTCTCTCCCGATGGAAAAAAACTGGTTTTCGTGAGCGATCGCACTGGGGAAGACAATCTGTGGTTAGTCAGCACAGATGGCACTGATCTGCGACAAATCACTCAGCGAACCGACGGCGAACTTATTTCCCCCTCCTGGTCCCCTGACGGCCGGACAATTTATGTCTCCCAGCTGCAGAGCCGCCGAAGCATGAATTCCAATGTAGAGCTTTGGGCTTACCCGGTTGATGGCAGCGGCGCAGCGAAAGTGAGCACCCCCGATATGGGCCGGGGCTCTATGCTGGTATCGACCTTCGCCCCCGGCGCCTATGGGCCTGCACCCGCTCCAACTGGAGCAGAGGTCTATTTTACCGCCGCAGCCCCTAGGCAACATGGCGACAGCAGCGGACCGAGCGCACGAATCATGAAGGTGAATCTGGCAACCGGCAGCGTCACACCGGTTTTCGAGCCGAACCGCGTTACCTTCAGACCACAACTCTCTGCTGACGGCCGCTGGCTGGCCTATGGGGAACTCAGGGAAGGTGTTACCGGCTTACGAGCGCTCAATCTCCAAAGCGGTGAGGAGCACTGGCTAATCAGAGACATTGGCTTTAGTTCTCTAGAGGCTTGGGCATCACGAGATATGTTGCCCGGTTTCGCGTTCTCACCTAGCAACGACTCTCTGGTTTTCGCCTACGACGGGAAAATTCGCCAGATCAGACTCAAAGATCATCATGTAGACCTGATCCCGTTTAATGCTGACCTCAGCCTGACTTTGGAACCTCGGGCTATCAGCCAGACGACCATCAGTGACGGCCCAGTTCTCGCCAGACTGGCGAAAGGTGCAGTCATATCCCCCGATGGCACCGGGTATGCCTTTTCGACAATGGGTCGTATTTATCGTGTCACCGATAGTGAGCACAAACCAGCTCAGGTCACCGGGACTAGAGAATTTGGCGAGTTTCATCCAACGTGGTCACCCGATGGTGAATGGCTTGCTTACGTCACCTGGAATGCGCAGATGGGTGGTGCAGTATGGAAGGTTAAAGCCAGTGGAGGGTTTGCAGAAAAGATTACCGGGGACGACGCGTTTTACCGTAACCCCGCATGGTCCCCTGATGGGAAAACCATCATTGCAATTAGGGCACCAAAAGCGTTGCGGCAGGAGAACGATCTCAGAGCGCTCGGAACAGCCGAAGAATTTGTCCAGCTCTCCGAAAGCGGGGCAGAAGCGAAACCCATCGCACCGGCCGCCGGCGCTGTACGCCCCCATTTCACCTTGGACGAAAATCGATTTTATGCCTACTCCCCACGCAGTGGGCTCTCGTCATGGAATCTCGATGGGACAGACCAACAGTCAGTCTTGAAAGTTTTTGGGTCCGCGGGGGCGGCTAGCTACCCGGCGTTGGCCAGCGACGTTCTGATAGCCCCCGATGACCGGCACGCACTGGCAACCGTTGCCAATCAGCTCTACTTAATCGACATGCGGTCAGTATCGAAGGATCAACCTTCGGTCAACGTATACACAGAGGGTGTTGCGCATCAAAAATTAACTTCTCTAGGTGCTGATCACTTCTCCTGGGGCAATGCACGAACGGTTGCCTGGTCTGCAGGGAGCACGCTCTTTAAAAAGACAATTGGCACTGAGGAAGTCACAGAAATTCAGACAGAAATCAGTTTTCCACGGCGCACCTCGACCGGCTTTGTGGCGCTAACGGGCGCCCGAGTTATCACTATGGATAGGGGCAACGTTTTTGAGGAAGGCGAGATTCTCATCGAAGGAAATCGCATCCGGGCTGTGGGGCCGTCAGGCTCGATAGTGATACCTCGGGAGGCGACCAGATTCGATCTACGAGGCAGTACGATCATGCCAGGAATCGTTGATATCCATGCACACTGGAACCCCAAACGGTCAGTCCTCGATCTCGAGGATTACAATGCCTATGCAAACCTCTCTTACGGCGTCACCGCGCTGCGTGACCCGCAATCAGTCACCGATGACATCTTCGTATATAGCGATGCTGTGGCGACGGGAGAAATGGTGGGACCAAGAATATTTTCTACGGGACGCGGCGTATTTTTCTTCAACAACTTCCAATCTTATGAGCAAGTCTATGCGGTGCTTGCACGCTATAAATACAAGTACCGCACGCATCTATTGAAGGCCTATCTCCCGGGGAACCGGCAAGTCAGGCAATGGATAGTTCGCGCCTGCAAAGCACTGGACCTCATTGTCACCGCTGAGGGTGGCGCTGACGCCAAAATGAATATCACCTTTGCCCTCGATGGTTTTAGCGGGACAGAGCATGCAGTACCCATTGTGCCCATCCAGAAGGATATCGTTGAACTCTTCAGCCAGTCGGGCATCAGCTATACCCCAACACTGCTTGTGAGCTTTGGCGGACCGTTCGCGGCGGATTATTTTATTGGTGAACGTATCGGTTTAGACGACGAAAAGCTTCGCCATTTTTTGCCCGATAAATTGATCGAGAACCGAATCGAGTTATCTCGTGAGGTAGACCCTGAGGCCCATATTTTTCCTTCTGTCGCCTTGGGCGCGAGAGAGATTCTCGAGGCTGGTGGCAGTGTGGGTCTGGGTGGACACGGAGAGATGCAGGGCCTGCAAGTGCACTGGGAAATGTGGGCCATGGCCGCGGGGGGCATGAAGAACTCCGATGTGTTGCGTGTGGCTACCTTAGAGGGAGCCAAAGCAATTGGATTAGGTGCGGACATCGGCAGCATCGAGGTCGGCAAATTGGCTGATCTGATTGTGCTGGACAATAACCCCCTTGAGGCCATTTCCCACTCCAATAGTGTCCGGTTAGTCATGGTGAATGGCGTGCTTTATAACGCAAACAGCCTTGCCGAAGTATGGCCCCTACAACGAGAACTGCCTTCAACCTGGTGGCATGGGATGTCAGAAGCCAGTACCACCTCTGGTAACGTTTCTAGTCGGTAGGAACACCATCATGTCGAGCATAAAAAATCAGACATTCGCCACGCACATTACGCGGCGTGACTTTGTCAACGGCGCGGCCTTGGGCATTGGCTCTGCGTTTGCGCCCGGCATACGACCTGTTCACGGCAAATCTAATGAAGGTGCGGCACCACACTTACTGGGTAAGGATTGGTACGGTTATGGCGGCGTAGGACAGTATCGTGAAAGTCACGGCAATACCCCCCAACTGGTGAACACTGCTCACACACTTCGCAATGGCCAGTCCATTCCAGCTTTCGAGCTCGAAGCGGCAGAAGCATATGATCTGGTTATCGTGGGCGGAGGGTTGGCAGGCTTAGGCGCGGCACTGGAGTTTAATGATCAACATGGACCTGAGCGCACGTGTCTGCTGCTTGATAATCATCCGGTTATCGGAGGCGAAGCCAAAGAAAACGAATTCGCAGTTGAGGGTGAGCGGTTAATCGCGCCTCAAGGAGCAAACGGTTTTTTTATACCGCCCGCGAACGGCGACACGGGTGATGCCTACTATTACGCAAAACTTGGCCTCCCCAGAGATTTTACTTTTCGGGATTGGCCAACCGAACAATCGCCATTGCGCTTTTGTCGCGACAACTATGGCTATCTCGTAGCGGGTCTGCAAAAACACACCAGTACAGGTCATTTCTTTCGTACCCCCGGGCATCAGGAAGGCACTTGGGTCACAAATCTCTTTGCTGCGGGAACTGCGCATGCGCCGCTGTCAGAAATCACTCTGAAGCGATTACATCAGTGGTTTGCCGCCGGACAGCTCAAAGACTTTGCATCCGCCGAGGAAGCCCGACGTGAACTGGATACGATGTCCTACGAGGACTTTCTGAATCAACACCTCAATGCCAATGACGTAGGTGCTCGATACGCCGATCTTTTTTTGGCCTCGGCTTGCGGCTTGGGTAGCGACGCGGTGTCTGCGTATGCAGCGTTTCAGCTGCCCATGCCGGGATTGTTCGACTCGTCACTGCTGGACGCCAGGCGAGTCTCGTTCCCCGGCGGTAATTCGGGGTTCGTGCGGTATTTCCTGAAGCATCTGATACCTGATTCGATTCAAGGGGGGGACTCTTTCGAAGAAGTGATTACCAATCCACTTAACCCAAGCGCCCTTGATCAACCCGGGCAACCGGTGAGGATGCGCACCCATTCGACCGTATTGTCAGTTTCTCACGATGGTCACCCTGCAGATTCAAAGGGGGTGAATCTGGTTTACATGCGCGGCGGAAAACACTACGGATTGCGGGCGAAATCCGTGGTGATGGCCACCGGTAGTTGGATGACCAAAAAGGTCGTTGTGGACCTCCCTGAGACGCACGCCAATGCGTGTGACGAATTCCTGCATGCGCCCTTTCTGGTAGCAAATGTAGCTTTGACCAATTGGCGTTTTCTACACAAGCTTGGCATTACTGCAGCTATATGGGACAGGGATGATCAAGGTTTTGGCTTCACCTGCAATATTAGAAACCCCATGCAAGTCGGCGACTACCAACCGCCCCTGGATCCCGACAAGCCCACTGTACTGTCCTTCTATACGCCTTTTCACCGGCCGGGTGTCAGTCCGAAAGCTCAGGTTTCTATGGGACGAGCAACGCTGTTCAATACTTCGTATGCAGAATATGAGTCACAAATACTGCAGCAGATGTTGCAACTATTTGGGCCGGCGGGCTTTAACCCGAAGAGAGATGTTGCAGGGCTGATTTTAAATCGATGGGGCCATGCCTATTCAGTGCCCTACCCAGGTTTTTATGGCGGAGCCAACGGGTCTGGACCAGGAGACACCCTGCGGCAAAACGTGGGGAGAATTTCCTTTGCACACTCTGAACTTGCGGGGCTTCAACACTACGGGCCAGCGGCCGATGAAGGACGCCGAGCCGCTCAGCAAGCGTCGCAGTGGCTATAAAAAAATTCTAAAGCAGCCTGTCCTTTACTTGCGGCCTTTATGACTCGCGCGCTGAGATTGTAAGGTAGGCAGTGGCGGCCTTTCTTTAGGGACCCGCCTGCACCTAGATCGGAAGCTCAGTGGAATACTTTACCTCCCTCAGGGCTACGGCTGACGTAATGTCCTGCACCCCCGGTAT
>Ga0255775_1002361_pt1 | contig 16433 bp, 7 predicted proteins | sample 011ome_26_FD_179973 | JGI IMG/M metagenome (GOLD analysis project Ga0255775, IMG submission 179973) | Coastal salt marsh microbial communities from the Groves Creek Marsh, Skidaway Island, Georgia - 011511BT metaG (version 2) | ecosystem: Environmental > Aquatic > Marine > Intertidal zone > Salt...
ATCTGGCGCAGCCCTAGAGCTCAAGAAGCCACAAGAAATTAAAGAGTTTTTGGATCAATACGTCATTGGTCAACACAAAACAAAAAAAGTGTTGTCTGTAGCTGTATACAACCATTACAAGCGATTGCTTCAGCCCAGAAAAAAGGGAGATGATGTAGAAATTCAAAAAAGCAACATCATCATGGTCGGCCAAACAGGTACCGGAAAAACCTTGGTAGCCAAAACCATTGCGCGTATGCTACAAGTGCCATTGGCCATTGTAGATGCTACCGTGCTTACTGAGGCTGGATACGTTGGAGAAGATGTAGAGAGCATCCTTACTCGTTTGCTGCAAGCTGCTGATTACGATCTGGAAAATGCAGAACGCGGAATCGTATTTATCGATGAGATCGATAAAATTGCCCGTAAAAGCGATAATCCATCCATCACCAGAGACGTTTCTGGAGAAGGGGTTCAGCAAGGTTTGCTAAAGCTTTTAGAGGGCACCAAAGTAAATGTCCCTCCCAAAGGTGGGCGCAAACACCCAGATCAGAAATTTATTGAGGTAAACACAGAAAACATCTTGTTTATCGCAGGGGGCGCGTTTGACGGCATCGAGAAAAAAATCGCTCAACGACTGAATATGCAGGCCGTTGGATACAGCGCCTCGAAACAAGAAGCCCAAATAGATCACCAAAACCTTTTGCAGTACGTACTGCCCAAAGACTTAAAAGACTTTGGTCTTATCCCAGAAATCATAGGTCGATTACCTGTTTTGACCCACATGGATCCTTTGGATAAAGCGACTTTGCGTTCGATTTTGACCGAACCAAAAAATGCCATCATCAAACAATACCAGAAACTATTTGAGATGGATGGTATTGCGCTGACCGTGGAAGAAGACGCCTTGGATTTTATGGTTGAAAAAGCCTTAGAATATCAATTGGGTGCCCGAGGACTTAGGTCCCTATGTGAAAGCATCTTCACAGACGCCATGTTTGACATGCCGAGCAACGGACAGACTGAACTGCGTGTGGACAAATCCTATGCAGCCAAACAACTTTCTGGACTACTGCTCGATCAACTCAAAGCAGCTTCTTAAGCTCTTCCACAAATGTTCGCTCGTTGGAAAGACGGGGCACTTTGTGCTGACCGCCCAGTTTTCCTTTGGCGGCTAGCCAATCCCTAAACAGACCTGGACGTACCGAGTGAATTACCGGAGGATTTAACGTCATGTTGTTGCGGCGTTTGGCTTCGTAATCCGAATTTTGTTCTTGAAGTTCCTGATCAAAAATTCGGTGAAACAACCCTTCATCGGCCAAGGGTTCTTTAAACTCGATGAACCATTCGTGCCCCCCTTTTTGACTACCCTCCATAAATATGGGGGCCGCTGTATAATCGACAATTTGTGCCCCTGTATGGGCGCAAGCTTGAGCTAAGGCCTTTTCAGCATTTTCGATCATCAATTCCTCTCCAAAAGCGTTTAAGTGGTGCTTGGTCCGCCCAACTACCCTGATTCTGTAGGGCAATAAAGAGGTAAACCGAACCGTATCTCCGATTTGATAACGCCATAAACCTGCGTTGGTGGTGATTACCATCGCATAGGTCACGCCGATCACCACGTGACTTAGGGGCAACACCCTTTGATCTTTTGTCCCCAACACGTCCAGCGGAATAAACTCATAAAAAATTCCATAGTCCAGCATCAGCAATAAATCTTGACTGTCGTTGCGGTCTTGAATCGCAAAAAAGCCTTCCGAAGCATTGTAAATTTCATAATACTTCATCTGGGGTTGAGTCAAGATACGCTGGTACTGAGATTTGTACGGGATAAAACTCACCCCGCCGTGAAAATAGACCTCAAGTTGGGGCCATAATCTGCTTAAATCCTCATCTCCTGTAGCGGCCAATAACTGCTGAAGCAATACCAACATCCACGAAGGAACCCCGGCAATACTGGTTACATTTTCCTGTTGCACCTCAGCGATAATAGCCGGAAGCTTGTGGTCCCAATCGCCCATGAGGGAGGTTTTACTGCTCGGGGTGCTGCTCATCTCCGCCCAGAAAGGGGCGTTGTCAATCAAAATAGCAGATAGATCACCAAAAACGCTGCCATTTTCTTCGTACAGAGATTTAGAGCCACCTAGACGGAGGGATTTGCCTTGAAATAACTGAGAATCAGGATTATTGTTTAGGTAAAGACAAAGTAGATCCTTGCCCGATTTATAATGCCCATCCTCTAGGGATTCAACACTCACCGGGATAAACTTACTGCGCGCATCGGTAGTTCCACTGCTCTTGGCAAACCACTTAATCGGAGTAGGCCAAAAAAGCTCCTGGGTTCCTTTGCGGCATAAGTCGATATCAGAAGCTAGTTCTTCGTAGGTGGTCAAGGGTACTCTTTCCGCAAATGTGCTGTAGCTTCGTATATCTTCAAATCCATAGCTGCGCCCGACCTGGGTGTCTTTAGCGTATAATAGCAACTCCATCAACACCTCTTGCTGCACCTCATTGGGGTACTTTTGGAACAGCTCTATCTGATGGATGCGTTTTTTTAGCCACCAAGAAGCAAACGAATGGAGCAGTGCAGCGGGCATTTGCGTATATTTATAAAATGTACCTAACCGTTTAGGTGCTTTAAAATTACACCAAAAAACCAGAATTCCACCATCATGACACACCGCGGAGTCCTCCAAAAAATGCCTGCAGAACAGAACAGTCCCATTGAATACTATCTGGTCTTAGGCAGTGATGTCATTTTAATGAATCAATGGCTAGGCCAGACGCTACACATCAAACATATAGGATATCAGTGCATGGGATGTGGAGGTCCTCAAGAACTATTTAGACAAGGGTTCTGTAAAAAATGTTTTTTTGAACAACCTGCAGCTGGTGCTTGGGTGATGCATCCAGAGCTGAGTCAAGCTCATCTGGGTATTGAAGACCGCGACCTGGCTTACGAGCAAAAAGTTCAACTCCAACCGCACATCGTATACCTGGCTGTTTCTAGTCACCTCAAAGTGGGCGTAACGCGAAAATCTCAACTACCTACCCGGTGGATCGACCAAGGCGCCGATCAAGCACTCCCTATACTCGAGACACCAAATCGATTCCTGGCTGGTATAGCAGAGGTCGCATTAAAAGAGCACGTGTCGGACAAAACCAATTGGCGTCAAATGCTGGTACAGAAATCGGCCCCAATGGACCTCAGGGCAGAAAAAGAGCAGCTCGTTCAGTTTCTTCCAGACGAAGTATTGCCTTATGTGCTTCATGATCAACAGGCAGAATCCCTCGATTATCCCGTAGTCCATTATCCACAAAAAGTACAGAGTATCTCGCTCCAAAAAACACCGAGCTGGTCCGGAGTGCTTCAAGGTATTAAAGGCCAATACTTGATCTTTGATCACCATGGCGTGTTTAACGTGCGCGCCCACGAAGGCTATGTAGTGGAAATTTCCCACCCATAAGGGTAGTTACTTCACCTCTAAACCAAAAGGCATACGGGTATATACCTCGGCACGTATAGGCAGTTGCTGCAGTTGAGCTATCGCTTGATCAGGACCTGAAAAAGCAGTCTTGACCTGAGTAACTAAGGATTGGAAACCCTCCATCGAGGTAAAAAATTCCTCCCAAAAAGAAGGATAGTTCGGATAGTTGCGCACCCGATAATCCGAGATACCAGCTAGTTTAGCGGCCCCAGCAACGGCTTCATCCAGCGACCCCAGTTCATCGATCAACCCGACGGCTAACGCGTCCTGAGCGCTCCACACCCTACCTTGAGCGATAGAATCTACTTGAGCTGTGGTCATTTTTCTACCCTCGGACACGCGGGTTAAAAAGGTCTGATAGGTGTGTTCAATACCCTGTTGAACCTGACTTCTAAAGCCGTCAGACATCGGGGCAAATGGGGAATATTGTGCAGCCTGAGGATGGGTGGTTACTTGTTCAGCATGAATACCCCAAGACTCAGAAAGTTCACTCCAGTTGGGGATCGTGCCGAAAACACCTATGGAACCCGTGATGGTCATCGGTGTAGCCCATACCTGGTCCGCGGCGGTCGCCAGGTAGTAACCGCCTGAAGCCGCTACTGAACCCATAGAAACCACTAAAGGTTTCTTTTCTTGAGCGCGCTTCAGGGCTCTCCATATATGCTCTGATACCATGGCGCTACCTCCAGGAGAGTTGACGCGCAATACAATGGCTTTGACCGACTCGTTTTCCACAGCTTTTTCCAAAGCTTCTTCCATCAACTGAGTTCCTATATACTGTTGATTTCCTGGACCAGGCATGATTTCCCCTTGAGCGTATACCACGGCAATTTGATCCGTAGATTTAAGGTTGCGCTGTGATTGAGCATAGCGAATATAACGCGAGAGCGAGGTGTATTCCACCCCATCTTCGCCGGTTAGATCCGCCCATTTCTGATCGTATTGATCGGCGTACAACAATCCATCAATCATCCCTGCATCCAGGGCTTTTTCAGGGGTTCTACCCGAAACATTAGTCGCCCAATCATTTACTTTTTCGAGTGCCACACCCCTACCCTGGGCTATTTCTTTAGAAATGGTGCGCCAGAGTTGATGCAGTAAAGTAGACAATTGACTTCGGTTAGCCTCACTCATTTGGTCTTCCAGGTAGGGCTCGACAGCACTTTTGTATTTGCCGTGGCGAATCACCTCCATCTTCAAGCCAGTTTTTTGCTGAAATCCTTTGTAGTAAAGCACCTCAGCCGCCAATCCCTTGACGTCCAACACACCTACCGGACTTAAATAAACGCTATCTGCCACAGAGCTCAGGTAGTAATCCTTTTGGGTATAAATATCTGCATAAGCCCAAACAGGCTTGCCGCTTAAACGAAAACGCTCCAACGCCAATCGAATGTCGCGCACCTGAGACCAGCCCCCTAGGGCAAATGGATCTTTAATGCTAATTCCTTGAATCCGGTCATCTTGGGCCGCCTGGTCGATAGCCATCAAGATAGACTCCAAGCTCAGCTGAGGATTGCCCAACAATTCAGTCAGTGGATCGTCTTCTCCAGCAGGCGCATAATCACTGATGGGCAAGCCTAAATCTAAGGACAATACGGAATCATCTTCAATAGCGGGAACACCTCCTTCTGAAGAAGCTGAAATGCCCACTAAGGCTACCAACATGATAATACCGATAAAAAAAGAGGTGAAAATAGCCAGTAAAGTAGCTAGGTAGGATTTAAAAAAAGACATGGCGTTGAATTTGATTTTCAAAGATAAGGATTATCCTTTTTTTCCGACCTTTGAGCTTGATGAATCCCCTCAACCAACGCGTTTATTTTTCCTTGGGCAGCAACCTTGGCGACCGACAGATTTTGCTGCAACGAGCCCTATACCAGATCGGCCAAGAAATTGGGCCCATTGGTGCAGTTTCTAGTCTCTATCAAACACCTGCCGTTGAATTTGAAGGGCCTGATTTTCTCAACTGTTGTTTGTGGGTCACCACAACGCTCTCTCCAGAGGATCTTTTAGCGATCACTCAGAAAATCCAATCCACACTGGCCAGGACTCCAAAAGTTCCTGGACAGGGGTATACGTCACGAACCATCGATATTGATATTATATTCTTGGGTTCGGTCATTTGGGAACAACCAGAACTAGTCATTCCACATCCTAGAATGCACGAGCGACAATTTGTGTTGTCGCCACTGGCTGAAATTGCCCCGGAAATTATTCACCCCAAGCTGCACCGTTCCGTAGCTGAACTCATGCGTGAATGCTCGGATCAGTTGATGCCTAAAAAATGGGCGGAACAACTTCACTTGGAGGAGCGATTGGAATACACAGGTATTCGACATTTAGCGATCGAAGGGAATATCGGTTCTGGCAAAACCAGTTTAGCTACAGCAATTGCTCGAGATTTTAATGCGGCACTTGTGCTGGAGCAGTTTGCGGATAATCCCTTTTTGCCTCAATTTTACGAAGAACCCGAGGTATACGCATTTGCTTTGGAGATGTCGTTTTTGGCGGAACGATATCAACAGTTTAACGACCAAATGGCCCAAAAAGAACTGTTTAAAGATTTTGTGGTCAGTGACTACGACATCCACAAATCGCTGATATTTGCCCAAATCACCCTCCGAGAAGAAGAGTATAAGCTATACAGAAGATTCTTCCAAATGATGTATGCCCAGGCTCCTGGGCCGGACACCTACGTGTTTTTACACCAAAATACAGAGCGTTTACTGTCCCAAATCGAACAAAGAGGAAGGGAATACGAGCGAGGAATAGGCGCCGATTACCTGGAAAAAATCAACCAAAGTTATCACAGATACCTAACCTCAACCCCTGCGCCGGGAAGATTAGTGTTGGATGTTTCCACTGTTGACTTTGTCCATAATGCGGATGACTACCGGTGGATTACCCAAAAAATATTTGATCACGTGATCCGATCAACCCCTTATCAATCAACTATTTAAAACAAAAAAGCCCAGTAAAACTGGGCCTTCATTTGGTTGATTAGTTTAGGTTTAGTTTGATAAACTTACTGCAATTAAAGAAATTGTGTTTAAAAATCCAAATTCTTTACCGCTTATGCGCTGACCATTGTCGAGCACATTCCCACAAAATGATCCCCGCGCTGACCGACACATTTAGCGAATGTTTGGTCCCCCATTGAGGGATTTCCAACACCCCATCACACAGCTCGATAACTGACTGTTGAACGCCATCAACTTCATGGCCCAAAATAATCGCCTGTGGTTTGTCTGGATGCATCACCCAGTCACCTAACCTATGAGATTGGTGCGCCTGTTCGAGCGCCCAGATTTGACACCCTTGCTCGCGTAGCTGGACCACAGCATCGTGAGTATCGCCGACATATCGCCAGTCTACGCTTTCGGTAGCGCCTAGGGCGGTTTTATGGATGTCTTTGTGGGGAGGTGTTGCGGTAATGCCGCACAATATAATTTCTTGGACCAAAAAGGCGTCGGCACTGCGAAAAACAGACCCTATATTGTTGAGCGAGCGCACATTGTCCAGCACCACGACCACAGGCATTTTTTCTGCCTGTTTAAACCCGGCTACCTCAAGACGAGGCAATTCCTCCATTTGGCGTTTGACAAAGCGTTGATTCATCGGATAAATTCGTTTTGAGTTTGGGCGGAGCCGTTGAAAAATAGTACTTTGGTGCTTGGTTTTCCCAGACCATCTCCTGGGGCAAATGTACACAGAAATCACCAATACTATGGCCCACAAAGCCACGCCTTCACAGAAAACAAGTCCTTTGATGCAGCAATACAACGGCATCAAAGCCCGCTATCCCGATGCGCTTTTGTTGTTTCGGGTAGGTGATTTCTACGAGACTTTTGGACAAGACGCCATCAAGGCCGCAGGCATCTTGGGTATTGTACTCACCAAGAGAAATAATGGCTCCGACCAAACAGAACTGGCTGGCTTCCCGCATCATTCACTCCAAACCTACCTGCCCAAACTAGTTCAGGCTGGACTAAGGGTCGCTATCTGTGACCAATTGGAAGATCCCAAAACCACCAAAACCATTGTTAAGCGAGGAGTCACTGAATTGATCACCCCTGGGGTAGCCTTAAATGATGATTTGCAACAGCCAAAAAATCAACGCTTTCTAGCGGCCGTTGTCCCCGATAAAACCCAGTGGGGGCTGTCCTTTTTGGATATATCCACGGGGGAATTTTTGCTGGCACAAGGCAGCAGTCAGGCGATGGAACAACTTTTGCATCGGTTAAAGCCCGCTGAAGTACTGATCCCCAAACAGCAAAAAAGAGGGCTGATGGATCAGTTAGGCCATGCCTTTCACTATTTTGCGATGGATGACTGGGCCTTTTATCCTGAAGGTGCCCGCGAAAAGTTGACTCAGCATTTTAAAACTGCCTCCCTAAAAGGCTTTGGTGTGGAAGATGCCCCTGTAGGTATCACTGCTGCCGGTGTCATCCTTCACTACATCGACCAAACTCAGCACCACAAAATAAACCACATCAACCAACTCAAACAACTTTCGACGACCAACCATTTGTGGATGGACCGTTTTACGTTGGAAAACTTGGAGGTATTGGCCCCAAAAACAGCACAAGGGGTTGCTCTGTACGAAGTTTTAGATCACACGGTGAGCGCCATGGGCGGTAGAATGTTGCGCCGTTGGTTGGCTTTTCCACTTGTCGACATACCCGCTATTGAGGCCAGACATGAGGTCGTTGACGCATTGGTTAACGATGGCACATTGCTCCATAATTTAAGAGAACAACTCAGGCAATTACCTGATTTAGAACGACTAGCCTCAAAAACCGCCACACAAAAAATCGGCCCCAGAGAATTGAGAGCACTCGGGGAGGCCTTGGGGCAAATCCCCTCCATAGAATCCTCCTGGACACACACCAAAATCGCGCAGTTCATGAAAGGGCCAGATGCTTTAGTAGCCCTGAATGAGCTCAGCCAACTGCTGCTTACCCAACTCAGCGACCAGGCCCCTACGTTCTTGGGCAAAGGTCCCGCCATTGCCTCAGGGGTTGACCCTCAATTGGACGAGCTCCGGGGATTGGCGACCAACGCCAAGGAATATCTGCAAAAAATGACAGAACGCGAGGCGGCCCGCACAGGAATCACCAGCCTCAAAATTACAGCCAACAACGTATTTGGGTACTACATCGAAGTACGCAATACCCACAAAGACCGGGTGCCCGAAGATTGGATTCGAAAACAAACCTTGGTCAATGCCGAACGGTACATCACCAAAGAACTCAAAGAGTTTGAAGCCAAAATTTTTGGGGCTGAAGCGCAGATCGACCAACTTGAACAGATGCATTTTGCTCGACTGGTTCAAGAGTCCATACAATACATACCTCAGATCCAACAAAATGCGGCCGCATTAGCTAGGCTTGACTGTCTGTGCAGTGCCGCACACGCCGCCATCCAACACCATTATCGCAGGCCCCAACTCAATGAAAGCCATGAACTAAACATTGAACTGGGACGTCATCCGGTGATAGAACAGTATTTGCCTCCTGATCAGCCTTACATTGCCAATGATGTGTTCTTGGACAGAGACACCCAGCAGATGATGATGATCACCGGGCCCAACATGAGCGGTAAGTCCGCGCTATTGCGGCAAACAGCCCTGATCTCCATCATGGCTCAAATCGGTTATTTCGTGCCTGCCCAAAAAGCAGTATTGGGTATCTTGGATAAAATTTTTACCCGTGTAGGCGCTAGCGATAACATCGCTCTTGGCGAATCCACCTTTATGGTTGAAATGCATGAAGCCGCATCGATTGTCAATAATTTATCTGAACGCAGCTTGGTGCTACTCGATGAAATCGGGAGAGGAACGAGCACCTACGACGGTATTTCTATCGCTTGGGCCATAGCGCAGTTTCTACACGAACACCCCACACGGGCAAAAACCTTATTTGCCACGCACTACCACGAACTCAATGAAATGGAAAACCAATACCAGCGAATCAAAAACTTCCATGTTTCTGTGGAGGAGCGGGTAGATCAAGTGCTTTTTCGCAGAAAATTAAATCCTGGAGGAAGTGCGCATAGCTTTGGTATCCACGTAGCCAAAATGGCCGGAATGCCACAAGCGGTCATCCATACAGCTCAAGAAAGACTGAGGCTACTGGAACAAAACCACGGAAACACAAAGCCTCAACCAGCTGGCCCAGTGAGCAAGTCTAAGAAATCGACGGAGGATGAGCCAGCCATGCAATTGAGTTTTTTCCAACTAGACGACCCAACCCTTTTGGCCATCAAGGAACAACTCATCGATACGGATATTGATCGACTCACTCCTTTGGAAGCACTCAACAAACTCTCGAGCATCAAGAAAATGCTCCAAGGAGGACAATAACCCTTTTTTTCATTCTTTTTTTCTTGACAATTTTATCAAATGGTGTACATTTGCATCCGCATCTGAATTGATGCTCGTTCTTTGTTTGCGAAAATAGCTCAGTTGGTAGAGCGCCACCTTGCCAAGGTGGAGGTCGCGGGTTCGAATCCCGTTTTTCGCTCAATTACCTTACACTTCGGTGTAGAGGCTCGAGTGGTGGAATCGGTAGACACGTTGGACTTAAAATCCAATGGCCATTAGGCTGTGCGGGTTCAAGTCCCGCCTCGAGTACAAAATAACCCTGTAAGTCATTGATTTACAGGGTTTTTTATTTTAATCCCGTCAAATTTGTACGGTATTTGTCGGGTAAATTACCGTTTAGCGAAGATTGCCCTTTATTTGATGGCGCATCACCATTCCCATTTTGCGCAGGAGCTTTGATTTATTCAGCGCGTCCCACCAATTACCACTCATCGAAAAAATCCATATTAAAATTATGTAAGTCATATTTTTAGCGGTTTGCACATTTTGTTGTGCAACTCGTTGGATGCATAGAATTGTACTTTTATTCTTGATGGGGTTATTTACCCAGTGGGTATTGGCCCAAAGCAGTTGGACGACACAAGTAGCGCCATCAACTAACAGCTGGACCAGTATTGCCTGGGGAGGTCCTGTAGGTCAAGAACTATTTGTGGCTGTGGCTCAGACGGGTACGGGTAATCGGATCATGACGAGTCCTGATGGGATATCCTGGACTTCACGGAGTTCTGTAGCAGATAATCGGTGGCGCCGTGTTATTTGGGGCGGACCTGCTGGTCAAGAGTTGTTTGTTGCTGTGGCAGAAAGCGCTACTTCCCACGGAGTGATGACAAGTCCGGACGGAATCAATTGGACCGGGCAAAATGCTGGCAATGGCTTAAGAATAAAAAATATAACCTGGGGTGGTCCTCCTGGTCAAGAGTTATTTGTGGGAGTAGACGAGGCTTCTGCTGGAATAAGCAACCAATCAATCACCAGTCCTGACGGCATACATTGGACAACCAGAACCCTGAGCATTACAGGCGGATATTGGAAAGATATCGCTTGGGGAGGTCCCTCGGGCCAGGAACTTTTTATCGCCGTGGCCAGTACTGGTATGTACCGTTTGATGAAAAGTAGTGATGGCATCAACTGGAGCAGTATATACCTAAATATCAATGTACAATTTACATCGATTACTTGGGGTGGACCTCCGGGACAAGAATTATTTGTAGCCTTGGCCAGAAGTGGAACTGGACATCGAGTAATTACCAGTTCAGATGGAATAACTTGGACCAGAAGAGCGGCAGCAGCTGACAAATCTTGGGCCTCAGTCACCTGGGGTGGCCAGGCAGGACGCGAACGATTTGTAGCCGTCGCAGACCAAGGTTATCCAAACTCGGTCATGTCCAGCCCAGATGGCATCACCTGGACTTTAGAAACCGCTGTAAATTCAGAGGGCTGGAATGGTGTTGCTTGGGGGGGACCTGCAGGTCAGGAACGTTTTGTAGCTGTATCTCCAATCAACGCTGATCAGATTATGGCCTCAGAAACCACCCAAACCATCAACTCATGGACCGCGAACGAAATAGTGCAACAAACTTATACTGGCCTACCGATAACCCCTCAAATCAACGTAGAAAATGGCGGTGTCCCTATGACAGAAAACACAGACTTCACCGTAGCCTATACTCACCACATCGATGTGGGGACGGCGATAGCAACCATTCATGGAATCGGCGCTTACACGGGAACAATCACGCAGACATTTATCATTGCAGCTAAAACCTTAACCGTTACGGCAACCGATGTACAGAAGGTTTATGACGGACAACCAACAACTGGATGGACAGCAACCTATGAGGGTTTTGTTCCTAGTGAAAATGAGCTGAATTTAATAGGAACTTTGACTTTTTCAGGCACAGGAACAACCGCCATAGAAGTCGGGTCCTTCCCTATCTCGCCCTACGGACTTAGCAGCAACAACTACGATCTGCACTTTGTTGATGGCGTAGTATCGATCACCCCCTTGGCGGTCACAATCACCCCGGATGTGTTGTCCAAGACCTACGGCGAGACAGATCCTGCGCTTACTTATACTATGAGCGCCACCTCCAGCGCTACGCTGAGTGTTCGTGGCGCCTTGTACCGTGACCCTGGTGAGGATGTTGGATTCTACTCCATTGGTTTGGGTACACTCACCAACACCAACTACATCTTTAATTTGTTGGCGGAGGATTTTGAGATTACCCCTTTGGCGGTCACAGTCACCCCTGATGCGTTGTCCAAGACCTATGGTGAAGCAGATCCTGCGCTTACTTATACTATGAGCGCTACCTCCAGCGCTACGCTAATTGTTGATGGTGCCTTATCGCGTGACTCTGGTGAGGATGTGGGGGATTATGCGGTTGGGTTGGGAACGCTCTACAATACTAATTACATCTTGAGCTTGTCACCTGAATACTTTAGTATTGCACCCTTGGCAGTTACGGTCTCCCCTGATGTGTTGTCCAAGACCTATGGCTCTATTGACCCTACCCTAACCTATAGCCTGAGCGCTACCTCCAGCGCTACGCTGAATGTTAGTGGCGCCTTATCGCGTGACTCTGGTGAGAATGTGGGGGATTATGCGATTGGGTTGGGTACTCTGACTAACTCCAACTATACCTTAAATTTGGCGGCGGAAGATTTTGAGATTACCCCATTGGCTGTTCAGGTAATTCCCGATGTGTTGTCCAAGACCTATGGCTCTACTGACCCAACCCTAACCTATAGCCTGAGCGCTACTTCCAGCGCAACCTTAACCGCAACCGGATCCCTGACCCGAACATCGGGGGAAGATGTGGGGGATTATGCGATTCAGTTAGGCACATTGACCAACACCAACTACACCTTGAATTTGTTGGCGGAAGATTTTGTTATAACCCCATTGGTAGTCACGGTGACCCCAGATGTATTGTCCAAGACGTATGGTGAGGCTGATCCCCTACTAACGTATACTTTAAGCGCTACCTCTAGCGCTACGCTGAGTGTTGATGGTACCTTGACGCGTGAGCCTGGTGAGAATGTGGGGGATTATGCGATTCAGTTGGGCACAATGACCAACACCAACTACACCTTGAATTTGTTGGCGGAAAATTTTGTTATAACCCCATTGGTAGTCACGGTGACCCCAGATGTATTGTCCAAGACGTATGGTGAGGCAGATCCCCAACTGACGTATACTTTAAGCGCTACCTCCAGCGCTACACTAACCGCCACTGGAGCCCTCACCCGAGCATTGGGAGAAGATGTGGGTACTTATGCTGTAGTATGGGGAACGCTTAGTAATGACAACTATGACATGAGTCTTTCCTCAGAGCACTTTACTATAGAAGCTAAAACCTTAACGGTTACGGCGGAAGATATTACTCAGGTATTTAACAATCAAATAGCAAGTGGTTATTCTGCACGATTTGAAGGTTTTGTGCATGGTGAGGGGCCTGCTAACTTGAGTGGTGATTTGCTATTTTCAGGCTCTGCCTTGAACGCAGTAAACTATGGCATCTACTCCATTAATGTATCTGGATTGACCAGCGATAATTACAGAATAAATTACCTTCCTGGAATACTGACTATTGAGATTGGCTTAGATACTGATTTGGATGGAATTCCAGATTTAATCGACCTGGATAAAGATGGTGATGGATTCTCCAACCTAGAGGAGGAGTTTTGCGCTACAGACCCATTAGATGACACAAAAGCACCCACGGATACAGACCAAGATGGTGTAGCCGACTGTATGGATACGGACGACGACAACGACGGCATATTGGATACCGAAGATGTGTCCCCGTTAGACCCAACTGTGTGGGCGGATCTAGATACAGATAGCGCGGAAGATAACTCAGATACAGATGTTGATGAAGATGGAACAACTAACCCAGAGGAGGAACAGATTAATCCAGACCCAGTGGACTCTTCCGATGATTCTACTGATACAGAACAAGAAGTGCCGTCCAATGAGCATGAAGCAAATATCGATGGCAATGGGGTGATAGAAAACGTAACAGATCCGGATGGCGATGAAATCAATGATGCTACAAACCTAGACGTCGACAACGACGGTGTGCTAGACACCGAAGATGTGTTCCCCTTAGATCCAACCGAGTGGGTTGATTTAGACGCAGATGGCATAGGAGACAACTCCGATACAGATGTTGACGGAGATGGATACAGCAACCAAGATGAACAGACTTGCCAATCAGATTCACGTGATGCTACTGATGTACCTGCGGATACCGACCAAGATGGCCTAGCAGACTGCATCGATTCGGACGACGATAACGACGGTGTTCTAGACATTGAAGATGCCTTCCCCTTAGATCCAGCCGAGTGGGCAGACCTAGACGCAGACGGTACGGGAGATAACTCAGATCAGGACGTTGATGGCGATGGCTTCTCCAACCAAGAGGAGCAGCTCTGTGCCACAGACCCACGAGATGCTTCGGATGTACCTACGGATACGGATAGAGACGGCAACCCGGATTGCATTGATGCGGATGACGATAACGATGGAGTGCTAGATACCCAAGATGTCTTCCCCTTAGATTCAGCCGAGTGGGCAGACCTAGATGGAGACGGTATAGGAGATAACTCAGATCCGGATGTTGATGGAGACGGTATCCCCAATCAAGCGGATACCACGCCTTTAGGAGGAACAACACCGGTGGCTGGTGTACCTGACTTTGATGGAGATGGTATCTCGGATGACTTTGATCTAGACGACGACAATGATGGATTGAGCGATGAAGCAGAAGCAGCCATAGGCAGTAACCCAAAGAACATTGACTCAGACCAAGATGGGGTCACCGATGCACAAGAAGTCACCGATGGCACAGACCCAACGGATGCCTGCGCACTGGTAGTGTCCAGCCAAAGCATCGCCGAGAACACCGCCTTATGGGACCAGGCGGACTGCGATGGAGATGGTATTCCCAATGCACAGGAGCTAACCTCACCCACGGTACGTACTGATGGAAAGATCAGCTTAGACTCAGATCAAGACGGCATCCCCAACTTTAGGGATGAGGATGATGATAATGACTCAGTACCTACTGCCTTGGAAATATCACTATCCGGTTTTGTGGATACGGATGGAGATGGTGTTATGGACCACTTAGATTCAGACGATGACAACGACGGTATAACCACAGCTATGGAAGTGCTCTTGGGCAGTAACTACCTATCGATAGACTCTGACGGAGATGGGGTAACGGATGGTCAGGAGCTTCAGGACGGTACAGGCATCAACGACGAGCGTTCCTTGGTACGCGCCAACCAAACCATAACAAGCAACAAGGCGCTGTGGGATCAAAAAGACTTTGATGGGGATGGTATCTTGAACGGCTTTGAGATTAACGCAGACTCGGATAAAGACAAGACCCCTGATTTCTTGGATGCGGATGATGATGGAGATGGACTACCTACCCAAGATGAGCAGGCGGATCCTAATGGAGATGGCAACCCTTCGGATGCGTATGATGCAGACAACGACGGTATCGCGGATTACTTGGACAGCAACAGCTATACCCCAAGTGCTCGCGTGGCAGAAGACATCGAGGTCTACAACGCCCTATCGCCCAATGGGGATGGATACAACGATGTGCTGACCATCAGAAACATCGAAAAATACCCAGACAACGAACTGATCATCACCAACAACTGGGGTCAGGAGATCTACCGAGTAAAAGGCTATGGACAGTCGAGCAACTACTTTACGGGAACCGTTCCAGGAAGCAGTGAGTCGCTACCTGTGGGCACGTACTACTACGTGCTACAAGTCCAGGTAGAGGGTCAACAGCGCAGCTTTACAGGGTATTTTTATTCAAACCGATAAAAGCCAAGAACAAACTATTCCTTAACCGTAGGGTACTGAACACCCAACTGCTCGAGATAAGATTTATATTTCTTTTCGTTGTAGTAAAACGGCTCAAGCGCTTTGCGGAATTTCTGATCAATTTCGGTGTTCAGGTAGGTAGGTGCTTGAGTATCTGATTGGATCATAGGCTCATACTTAGTTTCAGCCGTTTGCACCTCGTTAAAATACGTCCATGCTTCTTTGATAAGTGACGGTTGTGTCAGCAAATCAATGATGGTCATCGCTTCCACTTCAGCTCCTTTACTTACCCCCTTATGCGCAATTGGGGTAGCCATAGCTATAGCATTGCTCCAATGGTGACCGGGTAATCCAGGAATATTCGATGGAAAACGCAAGGTTACTGTAGGAACCACCCAAGAGACATCGCCGATATCATCGCTCCCACCACTCACAGGTTGGGCTGCTGGTAGGCCAATCGTCTCCAGTTCCATAGCCAACCCTTCGACTTTTTTAGCGTTCACCTCACGTTGCACCGCTTGGGCCAATGCTTGATCTTCAGCTGACCACTGAGGTAAGCCAACTGCCTGAATGTTTTGGTACATCGCCTCGGCTATACTTTTGTTAAAATGCCTAGGCCAGGCCGTACCCAAAATTTTATAGGACATTTTGGTGTCGGTCATCAAGGCAGCACCCTCGGCAATTCTTTGAGCCGCTTGATACATATCCATAATCCCTTCATAAGTGA
>Ga0255775_1002382_pt1 | contig 16366 bp, 20 predicted proteins | sample 011ome_26_FD_179973 | JGI IMG/M metagenome (GOLD analysis project Ga0255775, IMG submission 179973) | Coastal salt marsh microbial communities from the Groves Creek Marsh, Skidaway Island, Georgia - 011511BT metaG (version 2) | ecosystem: Environmental > Aquatic > Marine > Intertidal zone > Salt...
TGTATAATATAAACAGTTTTCAATTTATTAATCATAATGCAAGTCAAAATAAACTATTCACAAACGCTTTTTTTTTTTTGCGTGAATATTAGTTTAAAATGAATCATTTTTTACCTAAGTACTGATAACCATAATTCAAGGTTTTTCAGTGCGGTAGCTATCGTGTTTTCAGGATATAGGGTTAATACATCCAGACGTACGATAATATCGTACACTTGAAAATTAAAGCTATAAATTGAAAAAAATAACCAAATAGTCCTAAAGCTCGAGCGCAACCTATCAGGCCACTCTTTTCGTATTTGTGCAGCGGTTGACATTCTACTATCAGGTAAAACCATGGAGTGTATTATGCTTAAAGTTGGTTGGAAAAGCGAATCGACAGTTATGCGTTATTTACGATCTATGGTGCTTTAATTTAAAAAAATTCTTTTATCGAGGTGAAAACTATTCTGACATATAGGGAGAGAGAGTCTCTAGTTTAGGGTTTGATTTAGTGGAAAATGAGAAAAGCATAGTTCCAAATCTATCCGTGAATTAAGACCCATGTTATTCGAGAAAAAATAAAGAGTTGATAAAAAGCATCTTAAAAGGTACAATAAAATATACTAAATAAAAAAAGGATTTTTCAAATGGAACCGATCTTAGCAAATTATACGGCAAGTATAACCGAACTGAAAAAATCACCAACACAACTACTAAAAGATGCAGAAAATGAAGCAGTAGCAATATTAAACCATAATGTAGCAAGCGCCTATCTTGTGCCATCCTCGCTTTACGCAAAGATGATGGATGTGATGGATGACTATTACTTAAGTAAAACAGTTGATGATAGACTGAATTATGACGAAGATGATCTTATTGAAGTATCTTTAGATGACTTATAAAATAAAATTCACACCAGTATCAAACAAAGAGTGGAAAAAAATTGATTCTAGCATAAGAGCACAGTTTAGAAAAAAGTTAGCAAAAGTTGTACTCAATCCAAGAATACTAAAAAATAAACTAATTGGATATGAAAATATCTATAAGATAAAACTCAAAAAATCAGGCTTTAGAATTGCTTACGAAGTTAAAGATGAAGAGATAGTATTGCTTGTAATAAGTGTTGGAAAAAGAGAAAACAATAAAATATACAAAAACTTAAAAGATAGAATTTAATATTATAGAATTAAATGGGGGAATTTCAACAGTGACATCAATCTCTCTATTAAGCAAATAAATTAGCATAACTCAATACAAAGCATGTTTGCTTAATGTTTTTACCACTTCCTAGGGTAACTTTACTGCTTGCTACGCCAAAGAGTGTATGGGCTGAAATATAGACAAGAGAGTAGTCAACTGTACGATAATATCATATAGTTGAATTTATTATGCAACCCTGCTATTCTTGTATATCAATAGCATAAAGGAGGTAATATTATGCTGGCACTGAGACTACCTGAAAATATAGAAGTTAGGCTTTCCGCCTTGGCTAAAATCACAGGCAGAAGTAAAAGTTTTTATGCAAGAGAGGCCATTCTTCAACATCTAGAAGCGCTTGAATCGCACTATTTGCCACCATTAGAGTCCAAATTAGTGCAAGATAAAATAGAATATGAGCGTTGGTTTAGAGCGCAGGTTCAGGAGGGGATTGATCAGGCGGATAGCTCAGATGCAGAATTTTTATCTATAGAGCAGGTAGACGCTGAAATTGAGAAAATAATCCATGATATAAAGTCATAATGAAATTATGGAGTAGGGCGGCAACTATCGATTTAACAGTCATTATTCTACATATTGCAAAGGATAATTTTGTAGTGGCCTTAAAGAGGAAAGGTGAAATTTTACAGCGATCAAGAGTCTTAATTGAACAGCCTAAAATTGGCAAATTAGGCAAAGTAGAAACCACCCATGAATTTGTACTATCTGATCTAGATACTGTGTTGATATATCGTCTGATCGATGGGAAGCCCAAGCTCTAAGGTGCCTGCATACACGACAGCGATGGCCCTAATTAAAGCGCATGAATTTGATAATCACCCAAATAGAGTCACAGGAGAGTTACAGATTACGTATTTCTGCAAAAGATGGCAGAACAGGCTTGTTTGACGCCCCTATTTAAACTCGGAGGCGTTTGAGTCATTAAAAGATGATGATAATTTTTTAAAAATTAAAAATGGAAAATACTATGTTGAATGGGAGTGCGGGGCAGATTTATCAGCAGATACAATCGAATCTGAGTGGAAAATCATCTAGCACATCGCTCCAGCCGTTATTCTTTACCCTTGAGGCTTTTTTAGTGAATTTTCGTGACTTTCGTGGTAGAAAAATAGCATATTCCCATTACTCAAAAGTTCTTATTTGAGAAGATAGAGGTATAAGGCTGTTGTTTTATATACTGGCAGCTTTAAAGACTGTGTTACAGTATAAGCTTGCAGGCAAATAGGCTAGGGCCGAATGATGGATGTACAGCAAATACTTAAGCAGTTAGAAGGCGCTTTTGCGAAAAACACCCTGCGCGCTTATCGTGCAGATTTTAATGACTTTAGTCAATGGTGCGTTAGCCAGCAGCTAACACCAGGGCATATTACTAGCGATGAGATTGCCAACTACATCGCCTGGATGGTGCCCAACCGCAGCAGTGCTACGATACGCAGGCGCATAGCCACACTTAGCTCGCTGTACAAACTGATGGATATGCACGATCCTACCCGCGCTGCACCAGTAGTGATTGCTCTAAAGCGTATGCACCGCCAAAAAGGGCGTGCGCAAAAACAAGCACTACCCTTGACCAATGATATCTTGCAACAATTGCTTGGGGTATGTGCCAACAACTTGGCAGGTCAACGAAACAGAGTGTTATTACACCTGGGTCATGAAACCATGCGCCGGCGAGCAGAGTTATGTAGATTCTGTTTTGAAGATCTGCAAACCTTAGCCACAGGCCAAGTTGTATTAAATTTGCGGTTTTCCAAAACAGACCAATACGGAGAAGGTCGATTAATTGCCATCACCCCAATGCTTACAGAACTAATCCAGAAATGGGGTGAGACCATCGGTCGCAAAGGGTATATTTTAAGAGGTGTATATAAAGGTAAATTGAGTGTAGGAGAAAGTCTTACTCCTGCGAGCATTAATCAAATATTGGCAAAACTCCAAAACCAAGCAGGCCTAAAGCTCGAGCGCAATCTATCAGGCCACTCCTTTCGTGTCGGTGCAGCGGTAGACATTCTACTAGCAGGCGAAACCATGGAGCGTATTATGCTCAAAGGTGGCTGGAAAAGCGAATCGACAGTGATGCGTTATTTACGAGCCATGGTGCTTTGATCAATGATATTAAAAATTGACAAAGTGTATATTTTGTGTATTATATAACCTATGAAGATCACCTGGAACGAAGACAAAAATATTGAGTTAGAAAGGCTGAGAGGTCTTAATTTTGAAATGGTTTTGGCTGCAATTGATGATGGGAGGATCTTGGCTGATGAACAGCATTCAAATATAAAAAACTATGGACATCAAAGAATACTAATTTTGGATATTGATGGTTACGCAGTAACGGTTCCATATGTGGTGAGTTCTGATGAGATTTTCCTAAAAACAATGTTTAGGGATCGTAAAATGCAAAGGAGATATCATGGAAAATAATAAAATAAAATTTGACACTTTAGATAAAGAAGAAGCTGCTATTGTAGAGGCTGTTGTTAGTGGTGAATTTTCTTCGGCTGGAGATGCTGATAATAGAGTTGTCTATTGGCAATCTGCCTTAAAAGAGACAATGAAAAGAAAATCGATTCATCTTAAACTACAAGAGCGCGATGTACAAAAAATTCGTGCGATTGCTTATGAACAAGGGATTCCATATCAAACTTTGATTGGCTCTATTATTCATCAATATGCAAAAAATGCGAAACACTTAAATAATTAGGTAATTAAGGGGGCACGCACTTAGTTATTTGTCTATGCTGCATTTATGCCAAAAATAGTAAGGTCTAGCAGGCGAAACCATGGAGCGTATTATGCTCAAAGGTGGCTGGAAAAGCGAATCGACAGTGATGCGCTATTTACGAGCCATGGTGCTTTAACCTTTCAACCTGAAAGCGTGTTGAAGAAAATAAAGGTATAATAAATACATGTTAGACGAATTAAAAATATCACAAGTAGCAGGGTATATTCTCTCTAAAGAGCGTGGCCACGCCATGTCTATTTTAAAATTAATGAAGCTACTTTATTTTGTGGATAGAGAATCATTACTTGAATGTGGAGAGCCTATATCGTACGACAATATGGTTGCAATGCCACATGGAATGGTCCTATCAAATGTCTACGATTTATCAAGTGGCAGTATTAAATCTATTAATAATGGTTGGGATAGTTGGATTTCTGATAGGGAAAACCACAAGGTATCTTTAAAGAGAAATGTCAACAGCGCTAGTGATTTTGACATGCTTAGTGATTTTGACATTGATATTATCAATCGCGTTATTGATCGATATACCCAATATAGTGGTTTTGAGCTTGCAGACATGCAGCATAATCCTGACATATGTCCAGAATGGAGTGATCCGCACGGGTCATCTTTCTCGGTATCGTATGAAGATATTTTGAAAAAAATGGGGAAATCTAAAAGCGACATCAGCCTCTCTATTAAGCAAATAAATGAGCATAACTCAATACAAAGCATGTTTGCTTAATGTTTTTACCACTTCCTAGAGCAACTTTGCTGCTTGCTACACCAAAGAGCGGTAAAGATGATTTAAAGCATCTATTTATCATACTAACCAAGATGACGATGTTTTAATTGTCAATATATCAAGCTTATCCAATCGTTGCGATGACACTTGTATTTTAAATAGCTCAGATCATTCATTTATTAAGCATAAAAGTTATATTGCATATAAGCACAGCAATATTATCAAGGTTGATAAATTAGAGTCTCTGGTTATTAAACAATATGAGCCTATAAATATTGAGATTTTTAATAAAATATGTAGTGGGCTTTTAAAATCAAAACATACATCGCCTAAGATCAAGAAATTTTATATGGATTGTGTAAAATGACGAGCCAATCAAATGAAGATAAAATCTACGCATCTTTAATTATAGATAGTAGCCATTATCATCTTTAATAGTCCGTAAGGCATTAATGTATAAAGGTTACCACCTTCCAAAAGGCACCAAACAGCCGGAGGTTGTTGGTGTTCATAGACTGATTATGAAGATAGATTCAAATAATTTTAGGGCATCAAGTGTTCAAAGTGTCATGAAACGTATTAAAGTCAAAGGCATTGAAGTGATAACCTGTGAGCTAGTACTCACAGAACAAGGTTAAAATGAGTTATTCCACTCAAAGATAGTTGATAATCTGGATGACTTTAAATAAGTAATGTGATTGTTGATAACAGAATGGTGGATGAATTACAACATGTTAAAGATAAAGTTTACACAAGAGATGTGCTTAATTTAAACTAAATTCAGGAGAAAAAATGTTAAAAAATTCATCAATATTAATTACGGGTGGAACTGGTTCATTTGGCCATACTTTTATTCCAATGACACTGGAAAAATACAACCCTAATAAAATCGTAGTTTTTTCTCGCGACGAGATGAAGCAGTGGGAGATGGCGAAATTGTTCAAAGACGATCCTCGTGTCCGTTTCATGATTGGAGATGTGCGCGACAAAGATAGACTGTATCGTGTATTGGATGGCATTGATTATGTTGTTCATGCTGCCGCAACTAAGATTGTTCCTACTGCAGAATACGACCCATTTGAGTGTGTTAAAACCAATGTGATGGGCGCAATGAATCTGATTGATGCTTGTATTGATAAAGGTGTTAAGCGCATTGTCGCTCTATCTACTGATAAAGCAAGTGCGCCTTCTAATTTATATGGTGCAACTAAGCTAACTTCTGATAGATTATTTGTGTCTGGAAACTCTTATACAGGTAGTCATGATACAAGTTTTTCAGTTGTAAGATACGGTAATGTTATGGGCTCTCGTGGCTCTGTAATTCCTTTTTTTGTATCAATTAAGGGTAAGCAAAAATTCCCAATTACAGATAATCGCATGACTCGCTTTATGATCTCTTTAGAAGAGGGTGTTAAATTAGTTTGGCATGCTTTTGATAATATGAAGGGCGGTGAAATTTATGTAAAGAAAATACCATCTATGAAGGTTACCGATGTTGCTTTAGCAGTCGATGAAAATACTAAGCAAGAGGAGGTTGGTATCAGACCAGGCGAGAAATTACATGAGCAAATGATTGGAATTGAAGATGCGCCTTACACTTACGAGTACCCAGAGTATTTTAAAATTCTACCTTCAATAAATGACTGGTCCAAAGATGAATCTCGAATAGATGATGGCGTCAAAGTATCGGAAGGTTTTATGTATACCTCTGATAATAATAAAGAGTGGATGGAGATTTCTGAACTTAAAAATTGGATCGAATTAAATAAAAATAAAATTGTAAATACCTAAACAATGAAGATTGCCTTGGGTACGGCTCAGTTTGGCCTAGATTATGGCGTTCTAAATCACAATGGACAAGTAACAATAAATGAAGCACGTAATATTTTAGATTTAGCTGAAAATATTGGAATTGATACATTAGATACAGCCTTAGGGTATGGGAATAGTGAACAAGCTCTAGGAAAAGTTGGCGTTGATAATTACCAAATTATTACTAAAACTAGCCCTATTAAGTTCGGTGTTGATAGTGTTATAAGTGACTTTCATAAGTCTTTAGAGAGGCTGGGTTTAGCACGAATAGAAGGTCTTTTGATCCACAATATTGATGATATAAAAAGCAAACAGTTTGATGTTTTGTTTAACAGACTAAACCAATTAAAGGAGCAGGGGCTTGTTAACAAAATTGGTTTTTCTACTTACACGCCAGAACAAGTTGATTTTTTATTAGAGAATTTTGATTTTGACTTGGTTCAATTGCCATTCAATGTATTTGATGTGCGCCTAATTGAAGGCGGGCAGTTGAAAGCATTAAAAAATAAAGGCGTGGAGGTGCATAGTAGAAGTGTATTTTTACAAGGCGTGTTGTTAGACTTTAGTAGCCTTCCAAGTTACTTCGCAATCTGGAAAAGTCAATTTAACGAGTATCAAGAAATTGTTAAAGGAGCTCGACAGTCTTTGTTGGAGTATTCGCTTAATTTTGCATTGAATATTAAAGAAATAGATAAGGTATTGGTAGGTGTTAATAGCGAAAATCAGTTGAAAGAAATTATCCAAGCAACACACGTCCAGAAAGATGCAGGCGCCTATCCTATTAATGATATAAATTTATTAAACCCAAGTTTGTGGAAGATGTAGTATGAAAATTGTAGCAATTGTTCAAGCTAGAATGGGGTCTACTCGCCTGCCTAATAAAGTAATGATGAAGATTAATGGCGTTCCGATGATAGAGCTTTTGTTTAATCGACTATCTAAATCTAAAAATATTAATCAGGTGGCGCTTGCCACTTCAAATAATGAAAACAATATTCCATTGATTGGGTGTGTTAAAAATTTGGGCTATAAAGTATTCTCTGGAGATGAGAATAATGTTTTAGATAGATACTTTCATGCTGCAAAATTATTTGAAGCAGATGTTGTTGTAAGAATAACAGGGGATTGTCCTTTGATAGATGGTAAGCTTGTTGATGAGGTGATCAATGGATTTATTGATACTAATTCAGATTATGCCAGTAATCGTGAGCCCCCCACTTATCCTGATGGATTGGATGTTGAAGTTATTTCAATTAAAGCATTAGAAGATGCGCAAAAAAAGGCACAAGAGATTTTTCATAAGGAGCATGTAACACCTTATATTATAAATTCTGAAAAGTATAAAAAGTTTTACCTAAGAAATAACAAGGATTTGTCAGCGGAAAGATGGACGGTTGATGAGCCTGAAGATTTCAATGTCGTGCAAAATATTTTTGATTTCTTTCATCCGACAATAGACTTTTCTTGGAAGGAGATTGTGCAACTAAGGGAAAGTAAGCCAGAAATTTTTTCAGGAAATCAACATTTAAATCGAAATGAAGGGGCAAGTATGGGAAATGGGCAAAAATTATGGACAAGGGCTAAGCGAATTATTCCAGGGGGTAATATGCTTTTGTCAAAACGAAGTGAGATGTTTTTGCCAGGCCAATGGCCAGCCTATTTTAAAAAAGCCAAAGGTTGTAAGGTTTGGGATTTAGATGGTAGAGAGTATACCGATATGTCAATTATGGGTATTGGTACTAATATATTAGGCTATGGAAACGACGAAGTTGACGAGGTTGTATTGAATGCTGTTAAGAATGGGAATATGTCTACCTTTAATTGCCCTGAAGAGGTGTATTTGGCAGAGAAATTGATAGAGCTTCACCCGTGGGCTGATATGGCAAGATTGGCCAGAACTGGAGGCGAGGCCAATGCAATAGCAATCAGAATAGCAAGAGCAGCATCTGGAAAAGATACGGTTGCCATCTGTGGATATCATGGTTGGCATGATTGGTATTTATCTGCAAATTTGGGTGACGATAATAATCTTGCAGGTCATTTGTTGCCGGGACTAGATCCTAAGGGTGTCCCTGAGAATTTGAAAGGCAGTGTAATTCCATTCAACTATAACCGTATAAATGAATTGGAGGCTATTATAGAAAATCATGATATTGGGGTTATAAAAATGGAAGTCTCTCGAAATGATGAGCCTCAAGAGGACTTCCTAAGTAAGGTGAGAAAGATAGCAGACGATAACAACATTGTTTTGATTTTTGATGAATGTACTTCTGGATTTAGGCAGAGTAATGGCGGACTACATAAAATATATGGAGTTGAGCCAGATATGGCAGTCTTTGGGAAGGCTTTGGGTAATGGATATGCTATTACTGCTGTCATTGGAACTAAAGAGGTGATGGATGTCGCGCAAAGCACTTTTATTAGCTCTACTTTTTGGACTGAGAGAATTGGTCCAGCAGCCGCCCTGAAAACTTTAGAGGTAATGAAAAAAACCAGGTCGTGGGAATTGATTACCAGCACGGGCAAAGATATTGGAGGGCGATGGAAGGATTTGGGCAATAAATATCAATTGCCAATTAAGGTTAATGGGCTACCTTCTATGATTGGCTTCTCTATTGAGTCCAATGATTGGTTAAAATACAAAACTTACATCACTCAAGAAATGCTTAAAAATAATATCCTTGCTTCAAATGTAATTTATGTTTGTACAGAGCATGGACAGACGGAAATAGATAATTATTTTCAGATACTAGATTCAATATTTGAGATAATATCTGTTTGTGAGAATGATGCTTTATCAATAGATTCTTTATTAGATGGGCCTGTCTGCCATGGTGGATTTAAGAGGTTGAATTAATGAGAATAGGCATTACAGGTGCAAGTGGAATGTTGGGTGCAGCACTTGCGTCTCATTTATCAAAAAAATATGACATATTTGCAACTTCAAGGGGTAAGGGTATAGAAGGTCGAAATATTAAGTGGAGATGCTTTGATTTGACTAATACTGTATTGCTTAATCAATGGCTGGAGGAGGTCAAGCCAAATATAGTCATACACTGCGCTGCAATTGTTAATATTGATGCTTGCGAAGATAGTGTCGAAATGGCAACAAGACTCCATGTTGAAACAACCGAAATAATGACAAACTATTTAGATGCCAACAATGGTAGGTTGATTTATATTTCAACTGATTCTGTGTTTGATGGAAAGAAGCAAGACCCATATAGTGAGGGTGATGCACCAAATCCGCTCAATGTTTATGCAAAGACTAAAGTTGCAGGTGAGAAAGCAACTCTATCAATAAAAAACGGCTTAGCTTTAAGGGTTAATATTATTGGTTGGACTCAAGAAGGTAGAACCTCATTTGCAGAATGGATGTTGAGAGAGGTGATTAATAATGCCATATTAAATTTATTCTATGACGTGCATTTTTCTCCAATACATGTTGATAAATTGTCACTTATTGTTGAGTATATTATTGAGAATCCTGTCTATGGGCTATATCATTGTGGAAGTAGTGATAGTGTTTCGAAATATGGTTTTGGGGTACAAATGGCTAAAATGTTCAGGTTGTCCGTTTCAAATATCAATAGAGTTAGCGTTGAAAGTATGGATTTTCAGGCTGAACGCCCAAAAAATATGGCATTAAACAGTGATAAATTAGTAGATAAGCTTAAGTATGATATGCCTAGTGTTATAGACTCAATAAAGCTAATGAAGTGCCAGTATGATAAAAATAATAAACTATTAAATTAAAAAGTATGAAAGATATTCAAATAGAAAATAAGACAATCGGAGTAAATAAGCCTACTTACTTTATTGCTGATGTGGCTGCAAATCATGATGGGGATTTAGAGCGCGCCAAAGAGTTGATTTATCTTTGCGCGGAAGCTGGTGCAGATGCTGCAAAATTCCAACATTTTACTGCCAGTACTATTGTAAGCGACAAAGGCTTTAAGTCTCTTGGCGGACGAAAATCACACCAGTCAGGATGGGATAAAAGTGTATTTGACGTGTATCAAGATGCATCTATTAACCAAGACTGGACGTCAATATTAAAAGAAACTTGTAGAAAAGCAGATATCACTTTTCTTACTTCGCCATATTCATATGAATTAGTAGACAAAGTTGATGGCTTTCTGAGTGCTTACAAAATTGGTTCTGGTGATATTACATGGCTAGGAATAGTTGATTATATCGCATCTAAAGGTAAGCCAGTTTTACTAGCTTCAGGTGCCTCAACTATTAAAGAGGTTGATATTGCCATGTCTACATTAACAAATCGTACTGATGAAATAGTTCTAATGCAATGTAATACAAACTACACGGCATCATTAGAAAACTTTAAATACATTAATCTAAACGTTCTTAAAGAATACAAAAGAAGATACCCTGATACTATTTTAGGATTGTCTGATCATACGCCAGGGTATGCCACTGTATTGGGGGCGGTAACATTGGGTGCGCGAGTTATAGAAAAACACTTTACAGATGACACAACTAGGAAGGGACCAGATCATAAGTTTTCAATGGATTTTAATGCCTGGAAAGAGATGGTTGATAGAACGAGAGAGTTGGAGAATTCTTTAGGGCTAGAAATAAAGAAGGTTGAGGACAATGAAAAGGAGACGGTAATTTTGCAGAGAAGAGCTATTCGTGCCAAAAAAGATCTAATGGCTGGATGTATGGTGAATAAAGAGAATTTAGAATTCCTTAGACCTTGTCCTAAAGACGCATTGCCGCCTTATGAGCTAGAGAAAATTCTTGGCAAGGCGTTAACAGAAGATATTAAATCTGGTGATTATATAAAATGGACAAGTATAAAGTAGCTATCGTTATCCCTGCATTTAATGAAGATGCCACAATCTTTAATATCGTGCAATCAGTAAAAAAATATGGAACTGTTATCGTTGTTGATGATTATTCAACAGATGGCACAGGAAGCACAGCGCTCAAGGCAGGAGCTATTGTGATAAGGCATAAAAAAAATAAAGGATATGATGGCGCTCTAAATAGCGGCTTTTCAAAGGCTGAAAAGTTGAAATGTAGCCTGGTTATTACATTTGATGCAGACGGCCAGCACAACGCTCAAGTGCTAGGTGAATTTATAGAGCTAATAGAAAACGGCGCAGGAGTTGTAATAGGGATTAGAGATAAATTTCAAAGAGTTTCTGAATATATTTTTTCTTGGGCGTCTAGGCGAAAGTGGGGTATATCAGACCCATTGTGTGGAATGAAAGCTTATCATATTGATGTATATAATAAATTAAAAGGGTTTGACTTTGATAGATTAATTGGAACAGAGTTGTGCGTATTTGGCGTTAAATCTGGATTTAAAGTTGTGCAAATACCTATAGACACAATAGAAAGAAAGGATAACCCTCGTTTTGGTAATAGGATGACTGCTAATATGAAAATATTACGAGCATTATTTTTATTAATAAATAAATATTAAGATGAAATTAGAAAAAATAAAATAAATTTTTAGAGATGAAGATCAGACGAACAGATATGAGATTATCTATTTTTGATGAGAGATTATACCCCTATTAAAATATTTGATATTTATTTACAAGTTATATTTGACTTCTTCAACCATTGAAGATTCCATCAAGCCTTAAACTACAAAAAACCAATGAACGTGCACCAAGAAAGTATAAAATTAAACCAGAAAAAGAAGGAAGTTTTTTAGGATGTTCTATATAAGAAATTTTAAAAAGTTGCCAGAGATTTTTTTGGTGGTAAAGTAATAGCCATTATCGTTTTTTAAAAAAACTATCACTATTGTAGTTTGAAATTTTTGTGGAGAAAAACAAGTAAAAAGTAATAATATTATCAAAAAATCTATATTAATTATCTAAAATATTTCTATGAAAATAACTATAGCCGGAACCGGCTACGTTGGTCTTTCCAGTGCCATGCTCCTATCTCAAAACCATGAAGTCATTGCTCTTGATATCATCCCTGAGAAGATTGAGCAACTTAATAACAAGATCTCCCCTATTGTCGATGCTGAAATTGAAGATTTTCTAGTCAATAAAAACCTTAACTTTACCGCCACACTGGATAAACAGCTAGCCTATAAAAATGCTGACTTTGTCATCATTGCTACTCCAACAGATTATGACACCACTAACAACTATTTTAATACCGCTTCGGTAGAAGCGGTTATTCAAGATGTTATTAGCATTAATCCTAATGCAGTGATGATTATCAAATCAACCGTACCAGTTGGCTACACTCAAAGTATTAAAGAGAAATTTAATTGCGATAACATCATCTTCTCTCCAGAGTTCTTAAGAGAAGGTCTGGCACTGCATGACAACCTGTACCCATCACGCATTATCGTGGGTGAGCAATCAGACAGGGCTAAGGTATTTGCAGATCTTTTACAAGAGGGTGCTATTAAAGAAGATATAGGCGTCTTATTTACAAATTCTACTGAGGCGGAAGCGGTTAAGCTTTTTAGTAATACGTATCTTGCTATGCGTGTGTCATACTTTAATGAGTTAGACTCATACGCGGGAACACATAACCTGAATTCAAAACAAATCATTGAAGGTGTAGGCCTTGATCCGAGAATTGGATCACACTACAACAACCCATCATTCGGCTATGGTGGCTATTGTCTGCCAAAAGACACTAAACAACTCAAAGCCAATTATGCAGATGTACCAAATGCTTTAATCAGTGCCATTGTTGATGCTAATTCGATGCGTAAAGACTTTATCGCAGATTCTATCATTGCCAAACAACCGAAGGTTGTTGGCGTTCATAGACTAATTATGAAGACAGGTTCTGATAACTTTAGAGCATCAAGTATTCAAGGTATCATGAAGCGCATTAAAGCCAAAGGCATTGAAGTGGTTATTTACGAGCCAGTACTATCGGAACAAGGCGAGAATGAGTTCTTCCATTCAAAGATTATTGATAATTTAGAAGATTTTAAGCAAATAAGTGATGTGATTGTTGCCAATAGAATGGTAGATGAATTGCAAGATGTTAAAGCTAAGGTCTATACAAGAGATTTATTTAACTCAGACTAGTTAAATAAATAACAAATTAACAAAACAAAACACTAAAAATAAGAATTATTATATGAAAGTATTAGTAACAGGCTCAGCAGGTTTTATCGGTTCAGCACTCTCAATCAGATTACTAGATAGAGGCGACACTGTCATTGGTATAGATAATCATAATGACTATTATGATCCCGCTTTAAAAGAGGCGCGCCTAGCACGTCATAACGATCATCCAAACTACACTCACATTAGAATGAATCTTGAAGATCGCGAAGCGATGGCTAAGCTGTTTAAAGATCATCAATTTGAAGGTGTGGTTAATCTTGCCGCACAAGCAGGGGTTAGGTATTCTATTGAGAATCCTCTAGCTTATATTGATACCAATCTAGTAGGTTTTGCCCACATCTTAGAAGGTTGCAGGCATAACAAGGTGGGACATCTTGTGTACGCTTCATCAAGCTCTACTTATGGTCTAAATACCAAACAACCATTCTCAACGCATGACGCAGTTAATCATCCGGTAAGTCTGTATGCAGCCACCAAGAAAGCTAATGAGTTAATGGCACATACTTACTCACACCTTTATGATCTACCGACTACAGGCTTAAGATTCTTTACTGTTTACGGCCCGTATGACAGACCTGACATGGCACTGCAAAAGTTCACTAGAGCTATTATGAATGATGAGCCTATCACGGTATTTAACTACGGTAAGCATAGAAGAGACTTCACCTACATTGATGACATTGTTGAAGGCATTATTAGAGTGCTTGATAGACCAGCACCAATAAACCCTAACTGGGATAGTAATAATCCAGATCCTGCGACCTCTAGTGCTCCATACAGAGTTTATAATATTGGTAATAACAATCCAGTTGAGTTAATGGATTACATTGAAGCATTAGAAACCTCATTAGGCAAGAAGGCAGAAAAAGAACTATTGCCACTGCAACCTGGAGACGTGCCTGATACTTATGCAGATGTGGATGACTTGGTTGAAGAGTTTGGCTACAAACCAAGTATGAGTGTTAAACAGGGTGTTGAGAATTTTGCGGTTTGGTATAAGCAATATAATAATTAAAAATGAAAAATACATTAAAATTTATTGGAAGGAGTAAGTATTTATTTACTAAAGACCTTAGCAATCATTCAAATGAGTTAAATGGACTTGTCTCTATGTCAAATTTTCTTATTATCGGTGGCGCTGGATCTATAGGGCAAGCTGTAGTCAAGGAAATTTTTAAAAGAAATCCTAAAAAACTGCATGTTGTGGATATTAGTGAAAATAACTTGACTGAGTTAGTGAGGGATATTAGAAGTTCATTTGGATACATTAAGGGTGATTTTAAAACGTTTGCACTGGATATAGGATCGACAGAGTACGATGCCTTTATTAAATCTGATGGGAGGTATGACTATGTATTAAACCTTTCAGCTTTAAAGCATGTTCGTAGTGAAGAAGATCCATTTACATTGATGAGAATGATTGATGTAAATATTTTTAATACGGAAAAAACTATTAGGCAGTCCATTGATAATGGCACAAAAAAATATTTTTGTGTAAGTACAGATAAAGCGGCAAACCCAATCAATATGATGGGCGCAAGTAAGCGTATTATGGAGATGTTTTTAATGCGCAGGTCTTTGGATATTAGTATTTCAACTGCACGTTTTGCTAATGTTGCTTTTAGTGATGGATCGCTATTGCATGGATTCAATCAGCGAATTGAAAAGTGGCAGCCAATTGCTGCACCAAATGACATTAAGCGTTATTTCGTCACTCCACAAGAGAGTGGGGAGCTTTGTTTGATGAGCTGTATTTTTGGCGAGAATAGGGATATATTTTTTCCAAAACTAAGTGAATCTTTGCACTTGATATCTTTTGCAGATATTGCCATTAAATATCTTAATGATAAGGGTTTTGAGCCATATTTATGTGACACAGAAGATGAGGCTAGAGAATTAATTAAAACTTTGCCAGAGCAGGGAAAATGGCCTTGTTTGTTTACCAAGAGCGATACAACTGGGGAGAAAGACTTTGAAGAGTTTTATACTGACAAAGAAATACTCGATATGAATCGATTTGAAAATTTAGGTGTGATAAAAAATGAGCCAGAATACGATGAAAATCAATTAAATAATTTTAAAGACGCCATTAGCCAACTTAAGTCCGGCATGAGTTGGGATAAAAAATCAATTGTAGATGAGTTCTTTAAGATGATTCCCAAGTTTGGATATCATGATAATGGTAAATACCTTGATGGAAAAATGTAATGTTTGAAAATGTCATAAATTTCATTCAAGACACTTATAAAACTAAGGAGTTTATACCTTTGCATGAGCCAAGATTTATTGGCAATGAAAAAAAATATTTAAACGAGTGCATTGACTCGACATTTGTATCATCTGTTGGTAAGTTTGTGGATGAATTTGAAAAGAAAATTGCAAATTATACTGGTGTAAAATACGCCATCGCAACTAGTAATGGAACCTCAGCACTACATATATCATTATTATTAGCTGATGTAGATCAAAATAGTGAAGTTATTACTCAACCGCTAACCTTCGTTGCCACTTGTAATGCTATTAGTTATTGTGGTGCACAGCCTATATTTCTTGATGTTGATAAAGATACAATGGGTTTATCTCCGTCAGCCTTAAAAGAATTCCTTGAAAAAAATACAATAATTAAAAACCAACGGTGTATAAATAATAAAACTGGCAAGGTGATTAAGGCATGCGTACCTATGCATACCTTTGGACACCCTTGTAGAATAGATGAAATTAAAGAAATTTGTGATAAGCACCATGTGTTTCTAATTGAAGATGCTGCGGAAAGTGTTGGCAGTATATATAAAG
>Ga0255775_1002384_pt1 | contig 16356 bp, 7 predicted proteins | sample 011ome_26_FD_179973 | JGI IMG/M metagenome (GOLD analysis project Ga0255775, IMG submission 179973) | Coastal salt marsh microbial communities from the Groves Creek Marsh, Skidaway Island, Georgia - 011511BT metaG (version 2) | ecosystem: Environmental > Aquatic > Marine > Intertidal zone > Salt...
GCGTGATACAAAAAAATCACCACACGTACGTACCGCAACAAATGAAAGTGAGGAGGAATTGGTTCTAGGGGAATATTTTTCTCTTCCCCCTCATTTTTTAAACCCAAAACCCTAACCTCGTACAACACAAAAAAATTCTTCCTCGAAACCAAAACACAACAAACACCAACACGCGACGACGATGCGCGACGACGAGCACGACTGAGACTCCTCGCACACACACAACACTTGCGCGAAACGAAAGAATGTCACCACCGCTGGGGCCCCAATCCTCGCGTTCCTCGGAGTATTCCTTCGCGTTTTTCGGGACAAAGATGAGGGAAACAACACCCGGTGGTGGTGGACGAGAACAAAATCACCATCACGAACAACCACTTTCGAAGAAGTTTAAGAAGAACAAACAAAAGGAACAACACATCGCCACGGACGAGCAGGGCCGCCGGCGCTTCCACGGCGCGTTTACCGGAGGGTTTTCCGCGGGGTATTTCAACACGGTCGGGAGTAAAGAAGGGTGGCAACCGAAACAGTTCAAGAGCTCGAGAGCGAATGACGAGAAAAAACAACAACAACAGACGATGGAAGATTTCATGGACGAGGAGGAATTGGAAGAGTACGAGAAAGGGAAGATGAGGACAAACGCAGAGTACGACGCGTTCGGGAAGGAAGGGGAGGTGATGGCCGGATTCCGACGGATCGAAGGCGAAGAAGAGGAAGAGGAGGAGGAAGACGGAACAACCGGGCGGCGGATGGCGTTCGGTACCGCCGCGGCGGAGGAGAGGACGAAGCGAGAAGAAGAAAAGAAGCGAGGGTTTTCAAAAGCCTTGGCGAAAAGTATACTCGACTACGTGAAACCAGTCATTAGTGGCATCGGGACGAAATTGTTGGTGAAAATGGGATGGAGAGTCGGGAAGTCCTTGGGGAGACGTAAGAAGAAAGTGAACGGTAAAATCGTGTTCAAAGCGACGAAAGAGGACGAGCAGGCGTGGAGAACACGGTACGGGCAACAGCTGGTGTCACTGTTAGGAGGAGGAGGAGGAGTGATCAATGTTAAAGATAACAGTCGGGGCATCGGGTACGATCCGTACGCAGGAGCGGAAGAATTTCGGAAAAGAGACCAACACGAGTTGATGAAGAAAAGAGAGCGATATTCGAAAGAAGGCGAGAAGAAACAGCGAGGCGCGGCATTTGGGTTAGGCGCGTTTGAAGTAGACGACGATATGAACGTATACGACGAAAGACCTAGAGAAAAGAACGCGGAGTATACTTTTGAATTAAACTCCGAGGACGAGGAAAAGGACGACGACGAGAACGATCGATTCGGGCGCGGAGCCGATCACCGGCAAAAAGACGCGTTACGGAATCCTTTAGGGGTAAAACGGTTACCGGATCGTGCAACAAGAGACGCGATCGAAAGAGGGCATAAGTTCCCAGGATTTGTGGAGAGTGATACGGTACCGGAAGAAATAGAGTGGTTTCAAGCGCCGGAAGTGCCGAAAGAGTTTAACGAGCGACACGTTTTCGATACAGACGGCGTTACCAAGGATACCATCGATAAGGAAAAAGAAGAGGACGAAGAAGAAGAATTACCGCCGCCGCCGCCTCAAATGCGCAAACTTTCCGAGGAGAAACGTAAAGTCATCGAATCGTTGGCGCGTTTTGTCGCGCGAAACGGCGAGGCGTTCGAGAAGTTGGCGAAACAAAAGCAAAAGAAGGATAAGAAATTTTCGTTTCTTTTTGGCGGCGAAGGCGCGAGCTCGTACGCGTACTGTTTGAAAAAAGCAAAGTTGGAAGAGAGGAGAAACGCGCGGATAGTGTTGGCGAGCGCGAAAGAAAAGATTGCGCCGTTACTTTCCGCGGCAAAAGGGTACGACATCTCGAAACAGCAAAAGCACGACGCGGAGTCTCGAGGGAAACTTTTAGGAGAAGAACCTTTGAAACGCACGGTACCGCCGCCGCCGCCGCAACCACCATCAGTCCAAGACGAAATGATGAAAATTCCAGCGCGAGGTCAACCAATCGTCGATGACGTCAAGAAGGTCAACCTTTCAGCCGCAATCAATGAAAAAGATAAAAGTCAGATCTTAGCGACCATGTCGAATATGTTCACCACCTCGGGACATATCGTCAACGCGGAAGTGCCGTCTGGTGGTTTACAAACCGCTAAAGAACTCGCCAAGATTCGCGAAGAGAGAGAGAAACTGGAAGCTGTCGAGGCAGCAAACTTGAAGAACGTCGAGAAAGAGCGAGATGCGCAACGCGAGGCAATGTCGAGGATGATTGTAAACACGAGAACGACTATTCCGTGGTCGCCGGCGTTACTCTTGTGTAAACGCCTCGGTATTCAAGACCCGTACGCCGGACGCGAACACGCGCGACCGTCAAAGTTCAAAGCGAGCTTTAAAACAGAAACTGTGGATCTCCTCCCAGAGACGACGCAGATCCGTTTGGGAAAGCAGCCAAAGTTCATGTCAAAAAAGGAAAGAGAAGATATGACGAATAAAAAGACAGACGACGATGACGCAAAAGTGGTGAAGGCGCCAAAAGATGATCAAGACGATGTGGGAGAATTGGACGCTCCAGGCCAGTTGATGCAAGTGCCTCCACCTCCTCCTCCCTTACCTTTACGCGAGAAGCCGATGGATTTGTTCAAAGCTATTTTCGAAGACTCCGACGATGAGGAGGAGGAAGAGGATGAAAGTTCTTCCGAAGAGGAAGAAGAAGACGAAAAGGAGCAGCAACAACGACAACAACAACAACAAAGAGAGGAAGTAGAAGGAGACCTCGACAAACCGATGCCTCCTCCGAAATTCATCCCTAGACCGAAAAAATCTGTCGAATCACTTCCTCCTCCACCACCGCCAGTTTTTGGAAAAAAGGAGGAGGAAAAGCCCCCTGTTTTCCTTGGATCTTCCGCGTTTGGAAAGAACAAGAGCGATAGGAAACGAAGTTCTGAAGATGATTCCGACGACGACGACGACGACGACCGACGACGCAAACGTTCGAAAAAGAAAGAAAGAAAGAAGAAGAAAGAGAAAAAGAAAAAGAAAGAGAAAAAGCGCAAAGATAGGAAAGAGAAGAAGAGAAAGAAGAAGCGCAGTCGACGAGATGAGAGTTCATCGAGTAGCAGCAGCAGCGATAGCGATAGCGATAGTTAAATTCTAGTAGTAGTTAGCTCCTAAATGGAATCTTCGTCCTCATCGACGTCGGCGACATCGTCTTCTGCGATGCTCCCGGTCCATTCACCAAAGCCGTCTTCGGACTCCGTCACAGAAATGCCACTTTCCTTTGCGCGCGCCAGAAACGAACGGACTTTTTCCCTCTCTTCTTCCGTCAACTCTTTCATCAAATCTTCGTCTGCGTCGTAGCTGCTTTCCTCATCATCGTCATCGCCGCCACTAGCGGTATTAGACGCAGGAACGGTTTCATATTCCGTCGTCGGTTCAATACTCGCGCCGACAAAGAAAAATACGTTGCGCAACGCGTCGATGCGCATGTCGCTCACGCAATCTACGAACGCCTTGGCGCCGTCAATTTTAAACTCTTCCTTCGGGTCCAAGTGGCCAAACGCTCGAACTTGCACAGAATCTTTCAAACTGGACATGTGAACGAGATGTTGTTTATAACGCTCGTCAATTGCGCGTAAAACCCACAGACGTTCGACATCTTCGAGTTCCTCTCGGATGTAATCCAACCTCGCCAGGCGCGCGAACCGATCTAGGTATTGCTGAATAGCCGCTTCGGAGAGGTACGCTCTCAGTTGCCTCGCTTTCTTCGCGTGCCGTCCGGAACTGAATGCCTTGACGACATCTTTTGAAGAACTTTCTTCTTTTGGCGGCTCTAAGCGCTTTTTTAATCGTTCGGAGATGGCATCTTTTTCAGCTTCCGGTTCCGTGTCGGCGACGGAACCGGATGAATCGGTTTTCTCTAATCCGCCGGCAAGTCCTGAGCCATCGGCATAGGCTAAGTTTACGCCTGAAATAGACGCTCTCACGGCGACAGGATTTGCGTCTAAGGGCGGCATGCGTCTCGGTTCTGGTAACGTTCTCGATCCATTCTTATCGTCCAAGTGTAACAAAGCGTCTTTCAAATCTGCCGCGGAGACGCCGGGCAAATAGTGCGGGTGAGGAGATACCGGTTCGTTATTGGTCAGTCGGAACCTGTCTTTACGTCCAGCGAAAACTTCTCTCAACAAATCCATGAGCAATTCAATATTCCAATCTTTCGCTGGGGTTGAACCGCTCACGTTTGCCGCGACGCAATAGTTGTCCACGATGGCGTCAACGTACCTAAACAGACGCTCGCGCAAGGTTTGTTGACCGCCGACTAACACCATTCTCCGTAACTCGTATACCGCGTTTCTTTGCGAATCTAACACCCTATCGGCATCGAACGTCGATTGCCTTCCCGCGCTAAGATAATCTTCGATGTTTTTTTGGATGCCTTCTAACTGAATGTCGACGAGTGATCCGTACATCGGCTCCTCTGGCGCCAAACCGGCGAAATCCCACGCGCTCGATTGTTTCGACATTGCCGGGCTGTACGTGCGAATCATCTCGTCATCTAAGGAGAGGCAAAATACAGTCGAACCGGGGTCACCTTGTCTTCCCGCGCGACCTCGCAGTTGTCTATCGATGCGTCGAGACTCGTGTAAAGCGGTACCGACGACTTGCAAGCCACCTCGACGAATAACCTCCTGCGACTCGAGCTTGCACAAACGCGCGGTTTCGCGAAGCGTTTGTTCGGCAGCAAAATCAATCGCAATTTCAAAGGGAACTCTTTTCTTTTCTTTCTCGTCATTAATTTCCTCGTCGTCGTCTTCGTTGGTGTTTATCCCTTGCGCTTCCCAGCCAGTCAGCAACAATCTTTGCTTCTTCTGTTCCTCGCGTCTAATTTTCTCTCCCGCTTTCTCCACCGATCGAACCAGCATCTCGTTCGCCGAATCGATATTCATCGGTCCCGCACTCTCGCACGCGGCTTTAGCGATCAACCTCGCTTGTTCCAACGCTATTTGTGCGGGTGTTTCCGATAAATTCACCGTCGCTAGCGATTCTGAAACGCTTTGAAACGCCGTTTCGCGTTCTTCTTCTAACACGTCCCCTAGCCCGAGCGCCTCGAATAAGTGCTCTTTCATCGCTTTTCTCGCTAATCCCTCCGCGTTACCTCCAAGTAAAATATCCGTACCTCTCCCAGCCATGTTCGTCGCAATAGTAACTGCACCTAATCTGCCGGCTTGTGCGATCGTTTCCGCCTCTCTCGCGGCATATTGCGGACGCGCGTTGAGTAAGTTATGCGCGACGCCTTTCACCACGGTATCGTCCGGCGCGCGCCATAAATACTCGTCTAAAACCATCGATAATGTTTCCGAATCTTCTACCGAAGTTGTTCCGACTAATACCGGTCTACCTTCGTAGTGACAGGATACGACAACATTCGCGACGGCATTCCACCGGGTCATCGCGTCTCGGAACATTGCCGTCGGCGCATCGACGCGAGCGTTTGGCCGGTGCTTCGGCACGACGATGACGCGCAAGTTGTAAATAATTTCAAACTCTTCGGCTTCCGTTGTCGCCGTACCAGTCATTCCAGACAATTTTTTATACAGTTTGAAGAAACATTGGTACGATACGCTCGCTATGATTGCGTTTTCGCTGTGAATTTCCACTTGTTCTTTCGCCTCTACGGCTTGGTGTAAGTTATCGTTCCATCGGCGATTCATCTGTACCCGCCCGGTACCCGGATCGACGATGATCACCTGATCGTCGCGAACGATATAATCCACGTCTCGTATGAACAACGCTTTTGCTTTTACGGCTAAAATGACGTATTTTCCCCACGGGTCGACCGGGTCCCACAAATCTTCCACGTCTAACAAAATCTCCGCGTTCGTCATGCCTTCGTCGGTCATTTCGATTGTTTTTTCTTTCCTATCGGCTTTGTAATCCCTCCCTTCGACGAGACTCTCTGCTATTTTCGCCGCCGCGACGTACCTCGGGCCCTCGTCCATATCGGATGGACCGGTTATTAATAACGGGTTCCGTCCTTCATCGATTAAAACTGAATCGACTTCATCCACGATGGCAAAGTTCAAAGGTCTCGTCATCACTACCAACTCGTCTACGCTCGTCGCCATGTTATCTCTCAAATAATCAAAACCAATCTCTTGGTTTGTCACGTACGTGATATCGCAATCGTACGATTTCCTCCTCTCTTCCGGCGAGTCTTCGCTCAAAACGTATCCAACTGTTAGACCTAACGCCCCGTGAATCTTCGCCGTCGTCAACGCGTCTCTCTCCGCTAAATAGTCGTTCACCGTGACGATGTGCACGCCTCTCCGACTCAACGCGTTTAAATACGCCGGCAACGTCGCCACCAACGTCTTACCTTCCCCGGTCGCCATCTCTGCGACCACACCTTTATGTAACAAAGCTCCACCAACTAACTGCACGTCAAAATGTCTCAAACCGAGTTCTCTCCTCGACGCCTCTCGAACCGCCGCGAACGCTTCCACGAGCACGTCTTCCAGCGTCTCCCCTAACCGTAACCGCGCTCGAAATTCCAACGTTTTCGCTCTCAACTCCACGCTCGTCAGTTTTCGCATTTCCGGTTCGAGCTTGTTCACCGGGTTCACCACTGTTTCGTATAGTTTTTCAATCAATCGCGTGGACCTTAACGTTTCGACGTCGCTCGTTTTCGCGTCTTCTTCTCGAGGTCGAACCGTTGGAATCTGAATTTTTTCTTCATCTCCTTCGCGTTCCTCAGAAGAAGAAGAAGAAGAAGAAGCGACCGGTCCATTTCCTCCTCTTCTCGAAAACGCAAAGTCGATTTCCCCCAAATCCTTTTCGTTCGTGAGAAACTCGTGCTCGAGGTCGTCGTCGTCTTCTGCTTCTTCTTCGTTTTTGTTCTCATCAATCTTCGCTTCCATCGCGGTGCGACGCCGGCTTCTTTCATCATCATCATCATCAAAAGCAGCAAAAACGCTCCCCCGGACAGGTTTCGTTCGCCTTTGCCTCCTCCTTCTCAAATTTGAGAAGAGATCATCACGAGAAGAAGAACAGTAAGAAGAATACCCTCGCTGTTGTTGGCAGCACGCAGAAGCATTCATTGCGTATTCTTCTTCTTCTTCTTCTGTGTGTTGTTTATTCTATACGACGTGTGTTTCGTGTCTCTCTCGCCTTTTTTTATGAGAGTCGTTCCAACACAAAACAAAGGAGAGGAAGAAAAACGCAGAAAAAAAAATTTAGGGTTTTATTACAATTAGGGTTTAGGTAAACTCTCTCGGTCTTGTTCTTTTTTCTCTTTCTCTTGGATTCTTTTTTGATCTTCTTTTTGGAAAGAAACACCATACAAAATGCCAGTCGTGATGATGCGCGTTCTCTCTCCCGCGAAGATGATCTCTTCTTCTCTCTCGTCGTCGTCGTTTTCAAGAAGCGCGACGACGAGTTCTTCCTCGAGGTATTCTGCTACGACGACTCGCAGTCACGGGAGAACGACGAGTTGTTCCACTTCGTGTTCTTCTTCTTCTTCTTCTTCTGTATTCTCGTCTTTGTCTCATTTTGGAGGACTTTTACCCCCCAAGAGAAGGAGGAAAAATCAGATCTCTCTCGCGACCAGCGCGAACGTCGAACCGTCGGACGCACCCGGCGAAGGCAAAAAACGGTTCCCTCTCCTCGCCGAAGAGAGCAGACACTCGCGCTCGGAACCGAGGAAGTACAAACACCCGCAAAACGAAGGGTGCGCGGTGACGTATTCGTTCGATACGGATGCGTTCGGGAACTTTAAAGTGGTGGAGATTTGCGAGGACGGGGTGGTGAAACCGATGGACGCGCCTGGGGAAGGGAAGAAACGAGCGCCGGAAGCGATGCAGGAGAGAGAAAAAGACGACGGGTGGGACGCGAAGAAAGGACACGGGTTGATGTTCGGGTACGTGGAGGAGAGGAATCCGGATAACGCGTGTTAGAATTCAAAGAGATCAAACGTTCCAACGTGCTGACTGTGTATATACTACTTGTTTAGAGCGAGAGAGAAAGAGAGAGTAACGCCTTTATTCTTCCGTCTGAATTTGAAAATGTTGTAAATATAGATAATTTAATATCGTTATTGAGTGTTAATGGTACGACGACCGACTAATCTGCTGCTATATCTAATCTTCTATTTCTACCCTTTTTATTGCCTATCGTCGTCGCTCCCCGAGGCCGAAGAACCGCCTTGAATCCACTTTTCTAAAAGTTCGTCTCGTTTTCGTAATCTGGCGTCGGCCCAATTTCCGTCCGCGTCGGTGCGTTCCTTCTTCCTTGTATTCTTCGTTTTGATGCCACTCGGTATGTCCTCTTCCGTATCCTCCTCCTCGTCGTTACCGCCAAAGCGACTCTTCAACTCTCGTTTCCTCTGCTCCTCTTTTTCCTTCACCCTCGCCATCTCCTTCACCGCCTTCTTCGCTTTCCTCTTCGTCTCCACGTCTGCCTCCTCGCTCTTGGAAAGTTCCTTCAGACGAGTTTCCACCGATATCTGTATCAACTTTTGCCTCTGCATCGCCTTCCCGGCTTTACACTTCTTCCCGCCCGCGCATACAATTTTCCCTTCGCCTTGGCACCGTTTACACGCCTTCCGCGACCGTTTCGGTTTCCCAATCAACGCCCCAGAATTGTCCCGCGCTTCATTGTCCCACTCTATGTTTTCCTTTTGTTGCCATCCCGCCGCCCACTTCTCTCGATTTTTCAATTCAACCAGTGGAACTTCAATCGTTTGTTCGCGGTCGCACGTGGCGGATAACGTCACGAATTTGCTTCTCGTCTCAGAATCCACTCGTTTCGCCGTCGCTTCGAAATGTCTCCACCCTTTTGTTCGCAGAAGCGCCGTCCAATTGGTCCCGAGAACTTTGTCAAAGTTGATGGAATTTTTCGAGGAGAAGCCGCCAGAAGGGAGCGAGCCGAACCCTTCGCACGTTTGGCACGTTTGGTATCCCGTATCTGAGCACCGCTCGCATTGGAACGGAGACGACGCTTCCTCACAAACAACATTGATGGAATACGTGTTGCGATACCGGTGTCTTTTATTATTAAACGGCGGAAGTTTATTTCGGTTACTTTTAAATAGTAAAGGAGGAAGAACAGAGAACGCGGAGGACAGCGACGACGCGCGCATATCTCTCTCTTCTGATAGATAAAAGAGCGCGTAAGCGCAAGTGGTAATAACACAACAAAACTTAAATGAAGAAGAAATCTTTCTTAAAAGGACAGAGTAAAATGTGACTCCTAAAAATATGACTCCTACGAAAGGACGCATGAAAGCGCAAACGTCTTGACGAAGTATCGCGCGTAATTTGAAACGCAATGTGGAATGGTACCGTCGGAGAAGACGACCAGAGTCCAAAGGCAAGACCTGTTCATTGCGGCTTTGAGTCGCGATGATACTACTACTCCTCTTCTTCTTTCATCTGCTTCTTTTTTTGGAGCGGCAACGGAGGAGGAGAGAAGGCGCGAGCGTTCGAGGAGGACGCCGAAGGTGTTCGCGAGGAAGAAGTACATCCAGCGACGGTCGGAGAAGGAGACGTCGTGGAAACAGGCACTGACGAGGAATGTTAAAGCGATGGCGACGGTTTTACTCTCGCGTTTGCTGTAGATGTTTCGCGCGAAGAAGTCTCGGAAGCTGACGTGGAAATTCCACCACAGCGTTCGAAAACTGGCGAGACAGTCGTAGAGGAAGAGCGGCGTGTCGTCGGCGACGTCGGTGAAGAGCATGGCGTGAGCGATAACTCTGCCTAAATTGAATGCAATTCGGGAGGTGGCGAAGATGTGTAAAAGTCTCGAGAGAAGACGTAAAGACGACGACGGTGGTGCAGATAATATCGTTTGACTTGTAGCCAAGAAATTCGAAACCAGAAACCAACCGAAAAGATCCAACGCGTCCTTCGCGAATTGCCGCGCGACACGTTTAATAGTGTTTTGCTTGCTAGCAGCATTAAAGCGACGCGTGGAGGATATCTTTTTCAGACGTTTGGAAAAAGTATCAAAACCGCCGCGTATTAACGGTCCGCACTGAAACAAAGGCGCGAAAAATACGTAATGTAAGAACGTTATCATGTCCCCATCATCCGTAGCGTTCTGGTTGCCGGCGGTCGCGGATGATAGGTAATAATCAACGACGCGTAGTACGACGTATCTGGCTGCACGAAAAATGTGGAAGGAGGTCTTGCCATACATGCCATCTAAAAGTGACGAACCGGTAGTATCGATGTGACCAGAAGCAGCCAAGAGCGGAGTAGAAGTGTGCTTGCGTTCCAACTGAGCAACGCACGCGAAGGATACGCACGCGACGGGCCAGATGAAAGACGGTTTTCTAAACAGACGCGGTGCTTTCTTCCTCGCTCTGAACGAAAGCACGCAGCATAAAATTAACCACGCTGCTTTTGAAACGCCATGCATCATCACGCAGCTCAGCAGACCAAACCAAGCACCTATCAGATTGATGGATTCGTAACGCTGCGCGCGAGTTATCGCGAAGACAAATTTATAGAGGAGTAAAGATATGAGTTGAAAAGGAACCAGTACATATAACCACTCATTCGCTCGATTGTCGTAAAAGTGCGGTATCACGCGTGGTTGCTGCGCTGTATTATCCGCGAGCATTTGATTACCGTTATGTTGCGCGGCAAATAAGAGTAGGAACAACGCTGCGAACCGCGCGCTCGGAAATCGTTTCTTCGTCGGCGTCTCGTTCTTGGTGGCGATGATGCTATTGTCGTTGAAGCATTGATCATAGTCGTCGTCTAATGCTCGCTTTACGAGTACAGATATGTCTCGCGCGTTCGTACACGAGAGCAGATGATAAGTATCCAAAGTTATTTCTAACCGTTTCGTGATTTCGATTCCAATTTTTGTAAATTGAACGGACGTTGCCCCGAGGAGGGGCGTTCGAAGCGTCCTCGCACCTTTTCCATCGACACTTTCTTGTCGGACGATCTCGAGCACAACTTTATCGATTTCATCCGTTTCATCATTTTCGCCGTTTTCGTCAGCGTCATCTTCTTCAGCGATAGCTTCAATCCCTTTTTCAATGTATTTTCTGCGGACGGCATATCGCCGAACTTTACCGCTCGTCGTTCTCGGCGTCGAGCGCGGATACGTCAAAAGAACCTCGAATCGCCTTCTGGGAAATTCACCGTACGTTTTGAGTACTTCACACTCGATTTCGCGACGAAGTGCATTGACGGATTTAGATTTCGAAAAAAACGCATCGGATACTTCGACGACGAAAACAATTCTCGCGCTTTCGTGTTTTCCGACGCCGAACGCAGACGCCGAGCCTCTCCGAACGACATTTTGAACCGAACACATCGGCCCCGCTAACGCGACGCGTTCAAACTCGTTCGCTTGAATTCTCGACGACGCACCTTCGCGAATATTATTTGCAAAGAAAGAGATGTCGAGAATATCCACGATGCGTCCGAGAATAAACACGCGTCCGTCTTGGAGAACGAACCCTTCGTCTCCGGTAACGACTTCCTTTCGATGAAAATTAAAAGTCGCGCGGGTTCTCGCTTCGTCGTTTACGTACCCGGAGCAAACGGAACGGGTATTCGTAATCACGATGCGACCAACTTGACCTGGAGCTTTTACCTCACAATTTGAATCAAACTCGAGTATTTTGAAACAGTTTCGCGTATTCACGCCGACGCAAGCGACTTCAATGAACGGTTCTCCATTTTTTGCTTCTTTTGCTACGCGAATGTCTCCGGACTCGAGCGCGTCTCGATTCGCGCGGAAAAACTCGACGTGATGTTCCGTCGCGTACACACAAATTTCGGCCAATCCATATCCGACGCGTAAACTTGATCTCTTCAAACCGTATTGTTGAAACGTATCGAAAAAAACGTTCACGGTTTGCGAACGTACAGGTTCGGATGCGTTCAACACGTGACGAAGTGAGTGCAATCGCAACGTTTCCGCGTTTCTCAAATCGCTCGAGCTAAACTTCCTCGCGGCTAACGTGAATGCGAAATCCGGCGCTTGCGTCATTGTCGATTCGTATTTTGACATGAGTCGGATCCAAACCGACGGATCTTTTGCAAAAGCAATCGGGCTGATAAAAACACACGTCGTTTTTTTCGGAAGTAAACTCACGTCGATATCGTCGTACCCGCACGCGATTGTCAACGGAACGAAAAAACCGCCGATAAGCCCCATATCGTGATATTGAGGTAACCACGAACACAGCGAGTCGTACGGATTCGTTTTGAACCCTTTTCGGATGGCCGCGCAATTTTCAGTTAACGCTCGATGCGAAAGAATAACGCCTTTTGGCTTCCCCGTCGATCCGGACGTGTATTGTATGAACGCCGTCGCTTCGGGATCGCGTTTCCAAATCGGCTCTTTTTCCTCCTCCTCGTCCTCGCGAAATTCACTCGCCGTCTCGAATTTTGTCTCAAATCCATCCACCACCCACATCTGGCAGTTCAACCCGTGCGTGTCCAACAATTTCAATCTCGTCAACTTCAACGCCGTCGCCATCTTCGAACTGCACACGACTCCCGCGCATTCCTTCGCCAGCGTTTTCAAAAACTCGTACCTTTCTCTCAGAACGTCTCTCGCTGTCGTCATGGGATCTATCGGATACACCACGCACGGTACCACGCTCGCACGCATCAGCGCCAAAAATACCGGAAACCAATCAACCCCAGGTTCATAGAGAAATATCACTCTTTTATTCTCCTTTTCTCTCTCCTCCATCGTCCGCGTCGTCCAGGAAAATGTCTTCTCGGAGTTGAACATTTTCGCCAGCTTTCGATGCCTCGAACGCATATCTCTCGCCGTGAACTTCCTCTCTTCTGTTTCTTTTCCCGCCGAACAGGACACGTACGTGTACGAAAACGCATCGTTTCCTTTCAAAAGGTTCACCCAGTGATCTAACCCATCGATTGGATGCTGGTAATCGTTTATATCATCATCGTCATCGGTCATTATTGTTGTTATGAAACGCTCGCTTTTTTTTCTCTTTGAGTATTTTTTCTGAAGTAAAAATATTCGTATGATATGGAATTTAAGCGTTGCGTAAAAATAATAATGGAGAAGGGTTTTGCGCGCGCGTGAATTGTTTCGCGCAGGAAACGAAGATATTCCAAATGTGGAGAATACGTTTGTGCTTTTCGCGTCGCTGCCTGATTTGTTATTACAAGTTTTGTTCTCGCGCCGCCGTTCGATTTTACTCTTTGCCTCGCTTCGGCCGGCGCGCGTGTCTTTTACGACGATGAGGATGATGACGATAATGCGTCAGAGTTCAATCATCAAACTCGTCACTGTTTTCATCGGCAGTGTGTAATGTTCCTCCTTCATAAAGCCAACCATCTGGTAAAGGGCAGTCGTTGTCGAGGAGGTATTGTAAACATTCGGTTTGGTTGTTGTGGTGCGCTTCCGATACGGCGAACCAGTCCCAAGGCGCTTTGGCGGTTTCGTGCAAGTACTTCAAACAGTCCAAGTGGCCTTTCTCGGCTGCATACCAACACGCATATGCGTCAAATTTATCATATTTGCGCTCAACAAGATATTCGAGTATGTGGAGATGACCATTGTGAGCCGCCCAATCGGCAGTGACCGAATCCCAAGGCGCTTTGACTTCTTCGTGTAAGTATTTGAGTTCCTCGAGATGACCGTTTTGGGCAGCACGTGCACACGCATACATACCGATAGGACACTTCTTTACCACGCAATACTTTACCATTTCCAGATTGCCTTGTTCTGCGGCCCTATTAATCGTCCCTACATCCCAATCACACTTTTTCTCCTCTCGCGCCCACTTGAGCAACTCGAGTTTATTCGTTTGAGCAACTTTCCAGCAGAAATATGTTTCGTCCATCTCTTCTTCCGCATCGTAGTCATACTCGTCCCACGGAAAATGCTCCCACGCAACTTCCAAAGTCGAAATCGACGACATCTCTTCAACTTTAAACTTCTCTTTCAACTCCTTCTTGCGAGATGATCTCTTAATCAACTTTCTCGTTTCACTGTTCACTCCGTGCAAGAATTTCACATCCGTCGCATTCAACCTCGGAAGAATGTGAGTGAAAGTTATATCGTCGCACTTCACGACCACATCCCACAAAGAAGAATTACTCTCGTCCCCTCTCCGTCTTTTCTGCGCTCGCGTCCTCACTCCCACTCCCAACAGAGTCGCAGCAGTCGCAGCATCGGGAGAAGACATCTGTGCGCCTCTCGTTGTGTTCACTCTGACAGGGAAAAACTCTGGGGAAAAAAGATATCTCACACGTCTTCATATCTTTGACGCGTGTGTTCTTTCTCTCTCTCTCTCGCTCTCTCTTTGCTTTAAAACGCAGGCGTTTTGCACGACACCCGAGAAGCGAGCAGCGCTGATATACCTTCTGTCATCTTCTCGGAGGAGAGAGATTGAAGCTGTGCGAAGATATTCGTAAAGAAAGGAGTTTATGATGACGATGACGATGACGACGGGGATATCCTCGATTGGAACCAAGAACAACAGCATTAACCGCGCGAAGGTGTCGTCGACGAGAAGAACACGAAGCGTCCGAGCTGCTCTTTCCAGCAGCGGCAGCAAAGGGAGCAACTTTGTGGTGCGCGCGTCTTCGTCTTCGTCTTCTCCTTCTGACGACGAGAACAACTCTTTGGGTATTAAAGATACGATCATCGTCGGTGGTGGTGTCTCTGGGTTGTCCACGGCGTTTACGATGAAATCGAAGAACGCATCGTGCGATATCATGGTCACGGAAATCCGAGACCGCGTCGGAGGGAACGTGACCTCGAAGAATGACGGTCAATACATATGGGAGGAAGGACCGAACTCGTACCAACCGGGAGACGCGGTGTTGAAGTTAGCGTGCGACGCCGGGATGAAGGAGGATATCGTTCTCGCGAACCCGGATTCGGATAGGTACGTGTTGTGGGATGGGGAGTTGAGAGCGTTGCCGAAGGATATACCGACCGCAGTGCTCGGGGATTTTTTGACCTGGCCCGGGAAGATTCGAGCTGGTTTAGGGGCGGTGGGTATTCGCATGCCGAAAGAGGAAGGTAAGGAGGAAACGGTGAAGGAGTTTGTATCTAGAAATTTAGGCGAAGAGGCGTTTCAGAGATTAATTGAACCGTTTTGCTCGGGCGTGTACGCCGGTGATCCGGCGATGTTGAGCGCGGAAGCCGCGACGGGTAGAGTTTCGGTATTAGAGAATAAAGGTCCGTGGCCGGGTTTGTTTCCGGGCGCGTTGAAAGCGCAATACGAAGGCGCGAAGAAGAAGAAGGAAAATCCGAGAGATCCGAGATTGCCGGTGATTGAGGGTCAAACGGTTGGGAGTTTTAAAGGCGGTTTGCAAACGTTACCGGAAGGATTGGCGAAGCAGTTAGGAGAGGGCATCGTGAAGTTGCAGTGGAAGCTGATCAAAACGGAAAAAACCGAGGACGGTCTGTTCTCTTTGACGTACGAAACTCCAGAAGGGGAGAAGAAAGTGAAGGCGAAATCCGTCGTGTTTACGCAACCGGCGTACGTGGTCGCGGATACGGTGCGAAGTATCGCGCCAGAAGCTGCGAAATCGTTCGAGAAGTTCTACTACCCACCTGTTGCGTCTGTCACCGTCGCATACAAACGCGACGCGTTTAAATTAGACGGCCGTTCAGCCTTGCCTGAAGGCGGCTTGACCGGTTTCGGTCAACTCCATCCGCGAACGCAAAAAGTGCGCACGCTAGGCACCATCTACTCCTCCTACTTATGGGCCGACGACGGACGATGCCCTAAAGACGAATTCATGATCCTCAACTACATCGGCGGCGCCCGAGACGTCGAAATTCAAAAACTCAACGAAGACGAACTCGTCCAAGCCGTCCACGCCGACGCTTTAAAAACCATCTTAAAACCAGACACGCCGTTGCCGAAAAAAGTTGGCGTTCGCATGTGGTCCAAAGCTATCCCGCAGTTTAACCTCGGTCACTGGAAACTCTTAGACGAAGCTAAAGAACTTTTGAAAAAAGAAAAGTGCAGCGAAGAGGACGGTTTATTTTTAGGCGGAAACTACGTCGCCGGCGTCGCGTTTGGCCGGTGCGTCGAATACGGCGTCGATCAAGCCTCGGACGTGTTGAACTTTTTAGATAAGCAGAGACGAACCGTATAATAATATTATAGTACTACTTTATACTCGTACAAAAGCACACTGATACCGCGTGCCACTGAATACACGTTTCGAAGCTCTTCTTCTTTTCCTTCTTCTTTTTGTCCTTCTTTTCCTTCTTCTTCTTCTTCTTCTTCTTCCGCGCAGAGTTACGCTCTCGTCTGCGAGTTTTGCCTCCGATTTTGTTTCAAACACCTCATTATTACGAAGGGGAGTCGCCAGATTTTCTACTATGG
>Ga0255775_1002385_pt1 | contig 16352 bp, 10 predicted proteins | sample 011ome_26_FD_179973 | JGI IMG/M metagenome (GOLD analysis project Ga0255775, IMG submission 179973) | Coastal salt marsh microbial communities from the Groves Creek Marsh, Skidaway Island, Georgia - 011511BT metaG (version 2) | ecosystem: Environmental > Aquatic > Marine > Intertidal zone > Salt...
CCTTGGTGGCCTACAAGTCGATACTGATTACACGATCGACGAATATGGGTTGTCTGCAGACGGACCGTTGTTCGAACTGGCGGCCGGTGAGGTTCGTGCTGCTCTCGGCGTCGCAAGACAGGATATCAACTGGAAGGATCTCGCTCCTTCCGTGACCGATACCGACCGCACTGTAGACTCTGTCTTTGGTGAGGTGTTTGTACCGCTCATCGGAGGTAACGGCCCGGAACTCAACCTGTCGGCAGCTGTCCGTTATGATGACTACAATGACGTCGGCGATACGCTAAATCCAAAATTGGGCGTGACGTTCCGACCGGTGGACTCGCTGACCCTGCGTGGCAGCTACGGCACGTCTTTCCGTGCGCCGACGCTTGCCGATAAAGGCTCGCCCTTTAACCAGTGGAAACCTGTGGGTAGTTTACCATTCGGTTTTGTCGACGAAACCGGCACCGAGCGCAATGTGTTGTACATTCGCGGTGGCAACCCCGATCTGGTACCGGAAGAAGCCACCACGTGGTCTCTGGGGGCTGACTGGGAGCCAGCTTCGGTTGAAGGTCTTGCTCTCTCCGTTACCTACTATAACGTCGATTACACCGACCGCATTGCAACACCGGGCAACAATTATAATGCGCTACAACTGCCGGAACTGGCCCCTGTCGTGGACGGAAATCCTGACCAAGTCAGGATAGATGAAATCGTTGCTCAAGGTCTGTTTAGCCGTCCAATCTTTCCAAATGAAACAGTCGATTTCATTGTCGATGGACGGAAAGTTAACCTGGGCGCGAATGAAACGGACGGTCTGGAGTTCATCGCCAGTTATGAAAGCATAGCGGATTGGGGAGCATGGCGCCTGGGTATGAACGCCACCAGGATCCTTTCTTTTGATCGCTCGATTATCACTGGTTCTCCATTGCGCGATGTGCTGGACACTATCAACAACCCAGCATCCTTTATCGCCCGCGGCTATGCAGGCGCGGAAATGGGCGGTCTCTCAGCCACTGTGTTCGTCAATCACTATGGCGGCTACGACAACGACACAGTTGCGCCAATTCAGGGTGTGCCTTCCCATACGGAGTTTGACCTGGTCCTGCGCTATACGCTGGAGCAGCCATTCGCCATTGCTGAAAGTATAACCTTCACGCTGGATGTGCAGGATATCTTCGATAACGATCCGCCTTACGTGCAGAATGGTACTTTAGCGTTCGATCCCAACGCTCACAACCCGATCGGACGTACAGTCGCGATTGGTGCGCGCGCCATGTTCTAAGCGAAACGGCCGGCAAGCCTTACTTGCCGGCCGTTTCCTGTCGAGCAGGCACGTTCTGCGCCGAGTGTGAATTGTGTTAACATGAGGCTATTGATCGCAAGGTGAATGACCTTTTTCAGGAGTTAAATCATGAAAATCTATTTTCATCTGAAGGCTGTTCTAGCCCTGCTGTTAATCACTTCTGGCACCAATACCGCTATCGCACAGGATGTCGATATTTCGATTCAGCCGGTCGGTATACTCGGTGAAACAGGCGGCTCGGGTCCTTATCCTGCGGTTGCGCGTGCTTTCGCTGACATGCGGGAGAACACGGTGTACATGCCCGCCACGCTGCCCGGAAAGCCTCTGCCCTTGATGATATGGGGCACTGGTGGCTGCCATGACAATGGTCTTGGTTATGCCGGATTTCTGCGCGAGATCGCGTCATATGGATTTATTGTTATTTCCGGGGGATATCCGCGCTTTGAGCGCGAACTTTTGTCACCTGAGCAGTTGGCAGAGGGGGACGATAACAACTCCCCGAACCCGCTTGCTGCTCTCGAATTTACGACAGTTGCACAACTCAAGGGGGCAATTGACTGGGCCAGGGCAGTTAATGAGGATGCTGCAAGCTCACTGCAAGGCAGTATCGATCTCGACCGGATAGCCGCGATGGGACACAGCTGCGGTGGACTACAGGCAATTACATTGTTTGCCGATCCACGTGTTGATACCGTGATTGCCTTCAATAGCGGCGCATTGAACGAACTACCTCCGCAACACTTGCGTCATAATAAAAACCTGAATGTAGGCAAGGAGATCCTCGATGATCTGCATGGCCCTATTGCCTATATTAACGGTGGACCAGACGACATCGCCTACCCGAATGCCAGTGACGACCTGGCACGGATCGAAAGCGTACCGGTATTTTTTGCTGAGAATGGCGTCGGCCACGGTGGCACATTCCACTTTGACGCAAACGGTGGTGAATACGCGAAAGTTGCAACAGCGTGGATGCAATGGCAGCTCAACAATGACAAAGACGCTGCTACCATGTTCCTCGGCCCAGATTGCGGACTGTGCATCAGTGAGGGCTGGAAGGTACAGCGAAAGGGAATCGAATGATGAGAGACTTCATGCCAGGCAAACATGTTCTGCTGCCGGCGCTGATGCTCATGGCGGTCCAGTTACCCGTAGCTGCACAGAATAACGCAGCAGGCGAAAACGAGGCGGCTGCAGATACTTCCATCGGCGCGTGGTGGGCGCCTGACGAAGGACGCCTGTTCCCCGCCTATTCGGAATATGGCAACGCGACTGGCCGGCTCGGTATTATCAACAGCGCCGGCGATCTCGATACCAGAGAACATCCTTTTTTCACAGCACTGGGTAGCAACGGTCGAGCATGCGTAACCTGCCACCAGCCGGGAGATGGTATGAGCCTGTCAGTGGCGACCATCCGTGAACGCTGGGAAGCGACTGATGGCAAGGATCCTCTATTCGCGATGATCGACGGTGCCAATTGCCCTGACCTTCCACCCGGTGAGGAGAGCTCCCATTCGTTGCTGTTGAACAAGGGACTGATACGCATTGGTATGCCTTGGCCACCTGCTCCATATGCACCAGATCCGGTTGAGACCGAGTTCGATATCGAAGTCGTGCGTGACCCCACCGGCTGCAACCTGAGCACCAGATGGGGTATCGACAGCGACAACCCGACCATTTCGGTATTTCGACGCCCACGACCTGTGCTGAACATCGCACACATGGTGGAACTGCCCCATGGAGTCGGTGCACATGATATTTTTTTCTATGCAGACAAGAACCTGCTGCATACCGACCCCGAAACCGGAGAGTTCGTCCAGGGACTACTGATGGCGGATGCGCGTGGGCTGACGCCGCGAAACCAGGCCCGCGACGCGGCAAAAAACCACCTTGAACTGAAACGTCCGCTGAGCGAAGCAGAGTTGCAGGCGCTTGAGGCGTTTGAGTTGCAACTGTTCGGTGCCCAGAGCTTTGATACCGGCGCAGGCAATCTTGACGGGGCGGACACACCACCCGGGCTCGGCTCGAACGCGCCGCGGCTCGCCCCGCGCGGAACACTGGGCAACAACCCTGTGAATCGCGTATTCGGTGATTTTTCGATGTGGAAAGCCGGTCAGGCAAGCAGCGATGAATATGCTGATTTCAAGGCATCGGTTGAGCGTGGCGCCGATGTTTTCTTCAGCCGCCGCTTCTATATTAATGATGTTGGGGCCTACAACGACAAGGGGCTCGGAAACCCTTTCAAGCGTTCCTGCGCAAGCGGCTGCCACAACACGCTTGCAATGGGGATGGACATGGGCCCGTTCCCGATGGACTTGGGTACTAACACCTATCCCTGGCAGCCAAATCGTGACGATCTACCGTTGTTTAAAGTGACTTGCAAACCAAACGCCACGCCACATTCCTATCTCGGCCCGGTGGTCTATACCCATGACCCAGGGCGGGCCTTGATCACTGGACGATGCCGGGATATCGGTGCCACCATGACCCAGCAAATGCGCGCACTTGCAGCGCGACCGCCTTATTTTGTTAATGGTTCTGCAGACACGCTGCGGGAATTGGTCGACTTCTACGATCGTCGTTTCAATATCGGCTATACCGACCAGGAGAAAATCGACCTGATCAACTTCATGAGGGCGCTATGAAATTGGTTCTACGTTCATTGTTTGGCCTGCTGACACTTGGCGCTGCCTTCTCCGCTCAGGCCCAGACCTATATTAACTTCGTCACCTGTCCGGTTGTGCGGGATATCGGAGCAGAGGTAGATGTGTGTTTTTATGCTGATTACCAAGGGGAAACCTATCATCTGTCACCCATCGGACTGATCGACTGGGGGCAACCTGAGCTCAAACATCGTCTATTGGTGGAAGGAGAGGTAGTAGAGGATCAGTCCTATTGTGGCGGCAAGCGCTTTATCGGCCGTACCACAGTACTCCCTGATGTTGATCTTGAGTGCAACGATTACATGCCGTTCAACAATCGCATCATCGGCGAACAGCGTATCGACAAACGCCCGGAGCACCCTAAATACAGAAGCGTATTCGAAGCCATGAAGACCGACCCTTCAGTATCGATTCAGCCGGCGCCGGTCAGCCTCCCGGTGGAGAGCGCTATCAATGATGAGGGGGGGCAGGTGGAACGCGATCTCGTGGTCTATTTTGCTTTCAACCGCGATCGTATAGACGGCGTAAGCGCAGGCAAACTCTTGGATTTCGCAGAAGCCGCCAAAAACGGAGGTTATCAGGTTGTGGCCAAAAGTTATCAGGCCGAGACCCACCTGGATTCAGGTGAAACACTCGCGGAACATGCGGGCATGGCAGAGAAGCGTTCAAATAAAATGCTGCGAATACTGACGGGCCTTGGCATAGACCCACAACGAATCAGCCTCGATAATAACGACGGCAACATCGCCGGTAGCGGTAAACATGACTGGAAAAACCGGCGCATTGAACTGTCGCTGGAGTAGGCCGTGAGTAACGCACTATCCTCGATTTCATGGGCATCCTGCTACCTGGCAAGTAGCCATCGTGTATGCGGTAAATAATGAACGCAGGCAAACACTGTTATCGTCTACAGAAAAGTGATACTTCAGGTAATTAAAAATTTTTATTTTGTACTGTAAAGAGCTCTCTCTGACAGTAATCGCAATCCTCAGCCAGCAGTTTTTCTCCGGCTGTATCATTTCCCTTCAGCGCATAATCCAGCCAGGTGGTGCCCAGGTTGATGGATTCAATTAGGACGCCCATGTCAGGTTGATCGTCCAGGAGACCGAAAGTCAGTCCGTTGTGGCCGGCGCCAGTCGCTGTCACCAGTATAAAGGGGGCATCACTGCGTTCGTAATTGGCCACGGCGTTATCAGCCGCCATATCGGAAGGGCCGCCATATGCCAGTAGCACTGGGACGCTGACATCATCTATATGTTCCAGTTCAACCCCCGGAAAATTGGCAGCGCCAGGGAAAAAGCCGGTACTCAGTGCCAGTACCGCATCCACTCGTGAATCCACCGCTGCCAGCAAGGCCTCGAGTCCACCACAGGATGTACCTGCTGTGGCAATCCTGCTGGCATCCAGCCGGCCTTTGAACTGCTTTCTGGCGGCATCACTATTTAGCCAGTCCATGGCGGCTATTGAATTTGCCGGATTGGCGGTGCCTGTTTGAATGTCTGTTTCGTTAATACCACCAACAGCAACAACGAGATAGCCACCCTGTGCCAACCCGGTCAGGTAACCGATATAACCGTAATGGGATTTCCGGCAGCCACCATTGTTCCAGATCACAACGGGTAATTCACGTTCACCATAAGCACTCAAATCTGCAGGTCTGAAAATCGTATGGGTCGGCAGGCCATTGGCGGCTTCCCGTGTGACTGCAACAGGATCAGGGGAGGATGCTGGCTGCAGATCTGCTTTTGCCAGTTGGATCCAACTCATGCTTACCAGGATAGATAAGCCTATAATAAACATGTGTTTATTCATATGATCTCCGGTGAAAGCTGCTATCTGCTTAATTTCGTCTTCATCATTTACTGAGGGTAAAGTCAATCCACTCTGCATCGAAATAAACCTCTAGCAGTTTATAAACAGCCAGATGTTCATGAGTAAGCAAAGATCAGGAATCTATCTGACAGTGGGCAGAATACCTTGTTCTCTCATCCAGTCAAATAAGCGTGGTCCCCACAGTTCTACGGTCATCGAAAAATTGGGTACTTCGTAAACATGCAGCTCGACAGGCTGCCCCGCATCTTTCCAGATGGAGAATATGGCCAGCAGGCCGTCTGTCACCGGCCCATGATTGGCCTCCGTAACCAGAAAAAGTGGTGCTGCATCGTCGGCCGGTGCCTGTATGTCCACCAATGAGGGTCCGAATATCGACACGAGAAAATCGGGCTTTTCCTCCTCCGGCGCATCCGCCATCAGCGCGCTGAAGCCGACACCGCCTCCCGCGGAAGTGCCGATGACACCAATCCTGTCCGGGTTGATTTGCCACTGCTGAGCATTCTCGTGGACGAGGCGCAGTGCGGCATGTGCATCCTCAGTGGCCAGGCGCAGGACTTCATTCAATGCCGGATCGTCCGGTGAGGGGTTGGCGTTACCGTTGCGAATCTCCATTTTTGGAAATACGGTGGGGGGAGCATCCGCCGGAGGTGGCGTACTGCGCCTTTCAACCTCTTCCGGTGTCATCTGCAGTGTGCGGTATTCCAGCAGAACCACTGTAATACCCTGGGCAAGCAGAGTCTCTATTTGGGCGCTTCTGTCGGCGCTCACAGTAAGCCAGCGCATGGCGCCGCCTGGCAACATGACGACTGCGGCGCCGGTTGCGTTGTCAGACGATGGCAGGTGCACTTCATAGACGGGTTCTATGGTGTTGTAGATGGTACGTTGTTCGCCGCTCTCTATCACCTGCCGCTCGTATATCCAGGATTCCGATCCCTCGGCAGGATTATCATACAGAGGTTGGCTGGAAATGTATGTGGATCTAGTTTGGGCAGCAATTAGGGTAGAATGTGTCAACAGTGTTAGCAGTATTCCAATGGCGAAAGTATATACACCCATGAAGTTCTCCATATTAGAGCGATTGATGTTTTGCCTGAGCATTCTTATTAACCTGATAAAGATACACTATTTGCTTTTATCAGCAATCTTCATTGAGGATTTAGCGATCATGCCTGTCGCCGAATCAAAAGTAAGAAGGCGATGAGCCTCCAGGCCTGAACGATTTTGACGCGCTCGAACAATCGGTGGCGTTGCGACGTGACATCTCAAGGGTGCAATCGCGCGTAGCTTTAGACGTCGACGCATTGCGGCATCTCGAACAGCATCTCCAGCAGTTTGGCTTGGTCGGTTTCACCTCAGAGATGACGTGCACTTACGATGATAAGCACACCCAGAAAGTGGCGTGGTTCGGCGTTTTCACCAAAGCTCCGGTGGGGGCCTAGAAAATCAAGAAATCAAGTAACCTGACCCCTTGATTCTTATATTCCTTGCTTGCGGAGCAAGATAGATGCTAACTACAATCTGGTGTGAAGACGTAAACCTGTAACTGGTGCCAGTTAGATTGGACGGCATAACCATCGCAAATATTGGAATTTTTCAGAGGAAGCTCGACGAGGTTGGAATACCTGTTTATTCTTACCAGACACAAATTGTCCGGATTAACGGACTACTTTCCCCAGCCGGGGTAATGGAACAGAAAAGGGCTAAAATACCCGCAGTTTGATTTTCCTTGTCTTGGCTTGTAGGTGATGCAATGAATAGAGCAGTCAACGTGCTGTCTGTAGTTCTTTCCATATTGATCGGCTGGAGTCCTCCAGCCATCGGTGGTGATGAAGCACCCGTGAGCGGGGATATTAATCACACAGGATTTGAAGCGTGGGCAGGGAATAGTGATCGGGAACTGGAAGTCCTGGAGCAATACTGCATTGAATGCCATAACTCTTCGGATTGGGCGGGAGAGGTAGCCTTCGACATTATGTCCTTGCAGGACCTGGATTACGACGCGGCGATTTGGGAAGAAGCGATACGCAAGCTTCGTGCGGGGCTGATGCCCCCCCAGGGAAATCCGCGTCCGGCGCGTGCGGTACTTGATGACATGGTGCAATGGCTGGGAACGGGCCTGGATCTGGCCTGGGATATGTCGCCCAACCCGGGTGCAGAACCGGTTTCACGCCTCAATCGCACAGAGTACGCAAACGCGGTGAGAGATTTGCTGGCCTTCGACGCGGCGGAACTCGTGGGCACGCTTCCCGCTGATGCAACCGCTGGCGGGTTCGACAATATTGCCCAGGCTCTCAGCATGTCGCCGACCTTGTTGGAGGGCTATCTCTCGGTGGCTCGACAGATCAGCCGACAAGCGGTAGGGGATATGGCTACTGCACCGACACAGATCGAGTACCAGGCGGGTGGCAGGGATACCCAGCAAGCTTATGTCGAGGGACTTCCGCTCGGCACCCGCGGGGGCATGAAAGTCGAGCATTATTTCCCGGTTGATGCGGAGTACGATTTTCAGGTCGCGGCCAATATCCCCATCGCCGGTCGGGGCAACGATACAGGGCGGATGATCTGGTGCGGCGAGACCACAATGGAAGTCATGTTCAATGGCGTTTCAATCCCGGTGCAGGATCCTAAAAGTTTTCGGCTTCAGGTACCCGCAGGTACACATGAAATCGCCATGGCGCTCATTGATGAACAGCGCTGTGTTGGCGCCGGTGAGCTCTATCTCGCCGAGATCAGTGCTTTGAGCGGCAGCGTCCAAGGTCTGGAGATTGATGGGCCGTACAATATTAGCGGACCAGGGGACACGTCCAGCAGAAGGGCAATTTTTGTTTGCCAGCCGACACAGACTCAACAGGAACAGGCTTGTGCCCGTCAGATATTGAGTAATCTCGCCACACGTGCCTATCGGCACCCTGTTGGTGACAATGATCCTGAAGTGGATACCTTGATGCGCTTCTATGCGATGAGTCGCAGCGCAGAAGATGGCGATTTCGAGAGTGGCATTCAGGGCGCTCTGACGTGGTTGTTGGTAGACCCCAGGTTTCTGTATCGGTTTGAGGAAGAGCCGGTGGATCTGGCTGCCGGGGAGGTCTACCGCATTAGCGATTTGGAGTTGGCTTCCAGATTGTCTTTTTTCCTGTGGAGCAGTATTCCCGATGCGTCCTTGCTGGATTTGGCGGCGCAGGGAAGGCTGAACGATGAGAACGTGCTGTCGCAGGAAGTGCAACGCATGCTGGCGGATCCACGGGCCAGGGCCTTGATGGAAAACTTTGTCGGCCAGTGGTTGAATTTGCGCGAGCTGGAAGAAGTGGTGCCACAGGATTCGGCATTCGATGACACCTTGCGAGAAGCCATGCAGCAGGAGACCTTGCTCTTTTTCCAGAGCCTGGTGCGGGAAGACAGAAATCTGCTGAGCCTTCTGGACGCGAATTATACCTATCTGAACGAATCCCTCGCGGCGCACTACGCAATAGAAGATGTGTGGGGCGGGTATATGCGCAGAGTTGAATTAGCAGAAAACAGTCCCCGTCGAGGACTACTGGGGCATGGGAGCATACTTACTGCGACGTCGGTACCGGATCGCACTTCCCCGGTGATACGCGGGGCATGGATCATGGAAAACATACTCGGGGCCCGTGTGCCAAGTCCGCCACCTGGTGTCGAGACTAACCTCGAAGCGGCGGCACCCGGCCAGCAAGTACAAGCTGATACGCTGCGACAAAGATTGGAGATGCATCGTGTTGACCCGGCATGTGCGTCTTGCCACAAGATCATGGACCCCGTCGGCTTTGCATTGGAAAACTTTGATCTGGTTGGTCGCTGGCGATCACTCGACAATGGACTGCCAATCGATACCACATCGGAGATGGTCGACGGTACTTATGTCGATGGCCCCGCTACACTGCGAGCCGCCTTGCTGGCCCGGCCGGATGCCTTCATGGCTTCTATTAGCGAACGCTTGCTCACCTACGCACTGGGCAGGGAGTTGGAGCACTATGACGAGCCTGCGGTGCGAGGCATAGTGAAACAGGCAAACTCTGAAGGGTTTACCATGACTGCATTGGTGAAAGCGGTTGTGATGAGTGCCCCCTTTCAACAGCGCATCAAGCTGGAGCCAGAGTCTTCAATCACTGCGCAAAATTTGTCATCTCAGCAATAGCGGTAGACAGGACAGAAAACGGAGCAAAGCATGCATTTTTTAACAAAGAAACATTTATCCCGCCGCAAGCTACTTCGCGGCGCCGGCGTTTCACTGGCCCTGCCGTTTCTGGAGTCCATGATTCCCGCCGGAATGGCACGCGCTGCTGAACTGGGCTCGCCCAGGTCGAGGCTGGCCTGTCTCTACGTGCCGCATGGGGCAATTCAGGACCGGTGGGAGCCGTCGAAGGTTGGCAGGGATTTTGAATTCACTCCGACACTGAAAGTCCTGGAGCCATACCGCGATTACATCAATATCGTCAGCGGTCTGGATTTACCGGTGGCCTATGAAGGCCCTCCCTCGGCTGGTCAACATCACAATCGTTCTTCCCAGTGCTGGCTTACCTGCGTCGCACCGGGAACCGGCCCGTCGCCGACATCGATGGATCAATTGGCTGCGGATTACATCGGTCAGGATACGCAGCTGCCGTCTTTGGAACTCGCGCTGGAAGCTCGTGCCTCGATATCCTACCGAACGCCGAACAATCCGATGCCCATGCAGGTCAATCCGCGCGTGGTTTTTGAACGGCTGTTCGGCGACGGCAGTACGCCGCAAGAGCTTGCCGCACGTCGGGCACAAACACAGAATATTCTGGATATCGTGCGGCAGGAGATCAATTCATTACAGAGCACACTGCCATCGGGCGACCGGATACGCATGGAGCAGTACCTGAACGATGTCCGCGAAGTGGAGAGGCGTCTGAGCCTGGAGACGGACACCATGCCGGCTAAGTTGGACTTGCCGGACAGGCCGGCGGGCATTCCGGAGAACTTCGAGGATCATGCGAAGATGATGTTCGATCTGATGGTGCTTTCCTGGCAGGCCGACCTGACGCGTGTGTCCACGTTCATGTTGGCGCGAGAATTGAGTAATCGAGCGTTTCCGGCAAGCGGTGTGAATGAAGGCTTTCATAATTGCTCGCACCATATGGACGTTGCAGAGAACATGAATCGTCTCGCGCAACTGAACGCGTACCATTTACACAACACCATGGGCTACTTCGTAGAAAGACTCAATGCCACACCAGATGGTGACGGCACTTTGCTGGATCATTCCCTGGTGCTTTACGGAAGTGGGATGGGAAATTCGCAGGATCACAATCATAGCGAGCTACCGGTCGTGCTTGCGGGCGGGGCATCCGGAAGAGTAACTGGTGGAAAGCACATACGCGTGGACAGCGGTACCCCGATTTCAAATCTCCTGGTGACCATGCTCGATAAACTGGACGTGCCTGTCGACGGCTTTGCGGACAGCAACGGCATCGTGCCACTTTAGAATTTTGAGAACAGAAAATAGAGAAGAGGCGGTAGTGAAAAAATTGCAGGGAAAGGTTTCATGTTACTCGCATCAGTTGGGCGAGGTCCTGGTGATCTGCGCGATCGTGCTGTTTGGCGAGCCACTGATTGCCCAGCCTCTTTCTGTGCCCAGACCTGATCAGGTGCAGGCATCGCCAGTAGCCGAAGCTGCCAGGCAAGGGGACCGACAAGCAGTACAGGCTCTTCTCCGACAAGAGCTGGACGTTAACGGCCTGGGCCGGGACGGCACACCAGCATTGCACTGGGCAGTACGCGTCAACGATCAGGAACTGGTCGACTTGCTGCTCGATGCCGGGGCACACATAAACGGTGTCAACCGGTATGGGCAAGCCCCGCTGCATATTGCCTTGCAGAGCCGTCATACAGACATGGTGCGGCGGCTACTCGACGTTGGCGCTGACGTGGAACAAGCGGATCTAGGTGGCGAACCGCCACTGCTGTTGGCAACACGGCTGGGTGATCCCGACATGGTGGAGGTGTTGCTGGAGGCCGGGGCGCAAGTAGATACCCGGGACCTGAACTATGGACAAACAGCACTGATGATTGCCGTACGAGAGGAACATGCAGGGTTGGTAGAGCGACTTCTTTTGGCCGGCGCCGATGTTAATGCGCAGAGTTTTGCCGGTGAGGTGCACAGAATGGTTTTGCCCAGCGAAGTTCCCGTGGGTACGTCGCAGGGCGTGGGTATCAATCGGTCCGGATTGCCAGATAGAGGGATGCGTTACCCGATCACCGGTATGAAGACCCCGCTTTTGTATGCGACCCGGCAGGGCAATTTAGAACTTACACGCCAATTGGTGGAAGCCGGGGCCGACATCGAAACTGCGGATGCCAATGGCATCACGCCACTGATCAATGCGATTCTTAATCACAGCATCGTCAACGTGAATCGCTCCGGGCAAAGTGATCATCTGAAGATTGCGCAGTATCTGGTCGAGGCAGGGGCCAACGTCAATGCCCAGGACTGGTATGGACAGACAGCTCTTTGGGTCTCCGTTGATACTCGAAACCTGGAATTTGCAGTGACAGAAACGACCAATCGGGTGGACAGAGAAGGGGCCTTTGCGCTGATAGAGTCCCTGCTTGCTGCGGGTGCGGATCCCAATCCACGGACAAGGGAATTCCCTCCCGAAAGACGCTTCATCGCTGGCACCGGTTCCAACGGTTGGGTCGATATGACAGGACAGACGCCATTTTTGCGCGCCTCGGTTGCGGGCGACCTGCGGGTTTTACAACTGCTGCTCGACTACGGTGCCGATCCCAATATAACTACCTTTGATGGGACTAACGCGTTGATGCTTGCTGCCGGCATCACCTGGGCTGTCGCGGAAACTTTCGATGAAGGTGCTGATGCTCTGCTGGAAACGGTGAAGCTGACACATGCCCTGGGCAATGATATCAACGCCGGAAACTCGCTGGGTCTGCGCGCGATTCACGGTGCTGCCAATCGAGGATCCAACGACATCATTTCATATCTTGCTGAAAACGGTGCGCTGCTGGATGTGGCCGACAATGAAGGCCGTACAGCCATCAATTGGGCAGAGGGTGAGCTCACGGGTGCGCGTGCACCGACGCGAAAGCCGGAGACCATCGCCTTACTGCAGAAGTTGCAAGCCAGGGCTGCGCCAGAGTAAAAAATTAATTAGTTTTAAGGTCCTCTTCTTGGTCTGGCCGAAAGCATAAAAAGGGCATAAAAAGGGGACAGATTTATTTTATTTTATGAAAAATATATCTGTCCCCTTGATTCGCAGTGGCCATTCCTCCAGGACCAGTAGTCGTAATAGTCGCAAGCTTGCTTGTATAATGTCGGCACATCATAGCTACAACTTAATACCAAGAAAAATTACAGGGGCACACCATGATTTTCGTTTCCGGAGCGAACGGGCAATTTTCCCGTGCAGTGATTGAATCCATCCTTGCGGCCGGGCGAGGGAATGAACTCGTTGTGGGAACGCGTAATGTGGATTCCCCTTTTGCACAAGAACTTGCAGCACAGGGTGTTAGTGTGCGGCATGCTGATTTCCTTGATCCGGATCTCATGCAAAGCGCACTTGAGGGCTGCGCCAAGGCGCTGTTCATTCCCACCTACGATACCAACGATGTCCGTCTGCAGCAGAATCTCAATGCACTCGAAGCAGCGCGCGCCGCAGGTGTTGGTCACGTGGTCTACCCCAGCTTCATTAATGCGGAATCGCCTCTGGTCGAGCACAGCCGCCTCGTGCACCTGCCGACCGAGCAGGCGATTCGCGATTCTGGCCTTGCATTCACCATCCTGCGGCACGCGCTTTACGCGGATGTCATGGTAAGCGATCTGCAGGACACGCTCGCCACTGGTGTGCTTCATCGACCTGGTGGTGAGGCACGCTGCGCTTACGTGGCACGCGCGGATCTGGGGATATCTGCAGCACAGGTGCTGATGCGCGACGAGCCCTCGGGACGAACCTACTCCGAGACCATGGAACGCACGTATTCCGGTAGTGAGATAGCAGACATGATGTCAGAAGTTTTCGGCAGACCAGTACGTTACCAATCCATCGCAGCAGTCGACTGGCCGCACTATGTGACAGAGCATTGGGGTGTACCACTGGAGATCTCGAAAAGCATGGTGGGCACTTCACTAGCCTTAGAGGCCGGGGATTTCGACCTTGTCAGTCCAGACTATGGCGAGATTACCGGCCATCCTCCGCGTACGATGCGCGCCTTTCTGGAATCGGTGCGCGACGGCGGAAACTGAAGACAAGAATCAAGGGGTCAGGTTACTTGATTTCCTGTTAACTTACTCCGGCGCGAGAGGAGGCGCTGGTTGCTGGGGCGTGTTGGGTGCGCGCCACGGCTCGACGTTCACGGCAGGGAAGTAAGCTGACAAGCGCTGTTTTACCGCTTCCAGAGCGGGATCATCGGCCAGATTGGTCCACTCGTTGGTATCGTTTTCATGATCGTAGAGTTCCTCGGCGCCATCGGCATAACGGGTGTAGCGATAACGCGGACCTCGCACTGAATGATTGTTCTGGCCCCAGGTACTCAGCACAGCGCGATCCCACTCCATGTCCGGATTCTCCAGAAGAGGCATCAGGCTGTCCCCACCTTCCAGGTGATTCGGTGCCTCCAGTCCCGCCAGGTCGACCAGGGTCGGGTACAGATCCATGGAAGACACGGGCACATCGGAACGGCTGCCTGGTGAGGTAACCCCGGGAGCAACAATAATCAGTGGTACCTGCAGCGCTACTTCCCACAGGGTTTCTTTTTCACGCTGGTTCTTTTCACCAAGTTGGTAGCCGTGGTCACCCATCATGATAATGATGGTGTTATCGGCACGCCCACTCTCATCGAGAGCATCCAGCAGTCTGCCCACTGCGGCATCGGCCACGCTGACACTGGACAGGTAAGCCTGCACCGCTTCTTCCCAGGCGCCGGCTTCCATGATGGGTTTCATACGCTCAGTGGAGTGATGCGCCGGATCAATATCATCCAGGTCATTTTCAAGATAAGGCGGTGTCTGCACGCTTTCCAGAGGATATAGATCAAAAAATTCCTGCGGGTTGTACCAGGGGGCATGGGGTCGATAGATGCCGGCGCCGATAAACCGGGACTGGTTCAATGCATTGGTCTCTCCCATGCGTTGCACAACATAGTTGCTGGTCATGCCGTCGATGGTGGCTTCGTAATTGCTGACCACGGGGCCCCAGTTGAACTGCAACTGGTTCACAGCAGCAGGTTTGATCTCATCAGGTAACTGCCAGTCCAATGCTGGCCAGAAGTCATCCCAGGCATTCACATCATTAAACCCGGGATGCCCGCCAGGAAAAAACGTATGGGCATGGAAAATCTTGCCGGCTCCAAAACTCATATATCCTGAATCCCGGAAATAACGGGGCAGGGAAGCATAGTTTTCAAACTCGGGCATTTGTCGCCAGTCCTGGCCGTTGTTGTAAACCCCGGAACTGGAAGGCCGCCTGCCAAACAGGGCGGCTGTACGAATGGCATTACATTGTGGCGCAATGGTGTGCGCATTGGTAAAAATCATTCCGCGTGAAGCCAACTCGGTCATGTTTGGTGTGATGGCCTGCGAATCCCCCATTGGCGCTATCATGGTATTGAGGTCATCCACCATGATCAGCAGTACATCCGGTCGCTCACCCTGACCTGCAGCCGGGCGAATCAGTGTCGATTGCACGGGCGAAGCGTCTGCGTCAGTAACTGATTCATCCATGTCCGGTGTCTGACCACAGCCAGCCACCAACCCGGATAGGGCTATAGCCAAACCTGCATGAAAATACGCTTTCTTCATAATATGTCCCCGTCTGGCTTTTTGTTTTTATTATCTACACCTGGTTTTAATAGCGGCACCCGAAGCATAAAGCAGTATAAAGGGATACCCACTTCTCAAGCAATTTGCTGTTTTCCGAATTTGGAATGAATCAAGTGTATCAAGGGGGCAGAGTTCTTGATCCCCGTCCTCTTTACCAGAATGACCGGGCTATTTCTGATATTTTTAGAATTATAAAAACCAGAGCAGTTTTTTCATTATCTAGAACTCTGACCCCGTGATTGCTTTATTAATATACCGGGCCGATGGTATCGTAACCCTCACATTGTTAACGGATAACGTCATGCAGGCGATGCTTTTGCCACAAGCCAATGCCCCCCTGGAACTTGTCGACATCGACAAGCCGCAACCCGGAGCGGGAATAGCGTCCCTATTCGACATGAGCATTTTTGCAGTAAAGGTCAGCAGGGACTATATTACCGGAACACTCTGAACCAATTTATCCAGAGATTATCTGCAGTTCAGGGAGTCGATGGGGGAAGGGCATTGAAACCAATTACTGTTACATTAATGACATGCATGCTGAGCGTACTTCTGGTTCCACAGGTGCCTGCCGCGACCGCAGCTGAACCTTCACTGGAAACTCTTGCTGCAAGAGTGCAGCTGCTGGAAGATCGGGAGTCTATCCGTAACCTGATCCTGGCCTATGGCACTGCGCATGATAATCGTGATTACCGCACCTTTGCCAACCTGTTTGCCCGGGAGGGCGAGTGGGTGAGTGGCATGGGTT
>Ga0255775_1002391_pt1 | contig 16330 bp, 12 predicted proteins | sample 011ome_26_FD_179973 | JGI IMG/M metagenome (GOLD analysis project Ga0255775, IMG submission 179973) | Coastal salt marsh microbial communities from the Groves Creek Marsh, Skidaway Island, Georgia - 011511BT metaG (version 2) | ecosystem: Environmental > Aquatic > Marine > Intertidal zone > Salt...
CCATGTGCAGCACGCCAGTCACGTTGGGTGGCGGAATTACCACCGTGTAGGGCTCGCGGTCATCGGGCTTGGATTCGAAAAATCCATGCTCGAGCCAATAGGCATACCACTTTTCTTCACTGGCTCCGGGATCGTATGTCGTGGGGATTTCCATCGGTTGAGAACGTTTTCTTGCGCGCAAAATTCGGACAAAAAAGAAGTCGTTCCGACAATGAAGGGAACGACTTCCAAAAAGGACCGGGGTCCAATGATTTATTTGCTTATTCTTTATTCAAAGGTGCTCCCGTTGAAGCAGGCTTCACCGGTGCGCCACCCGCAGGTGCGCCGGCGTCAGAGGCTTCTACCTTGCCTTTGATACGAATCACTTTCGTAGGCTCGTTCGTCGCATTCGACGTGATGGTCACGCTTTTGTTGATTGGACCGATGCGCTTCGTGTCGTATCGAACGTTGATTACAGAAGTTGCACCTGGCATGATGGGATCCTTGTCGCACTTTGGCACCGTGCATCCGCAAGAACCTTTGCATCGTGAAATGATCAGAGGCTCCGTTCCGTCATTCGTCACGGTAAATTGGCATCCTCCGTCAGCGCCTTGCGAGATGGTTCCATAATCGTGTACTTCCTTATCCAATGTAATGGATGGGCCTTGCGCCAATGCGGTAGCGAATCCCGCGAAGAGCAAACATGCTGTCAAAAAATGTTTCATAACTGCCTTTTGAATTTTCAAGGTTAAAGATAATGACAAAGAAATTAGCTCCGTGTTCCTGCGTCGATTTTGACGCAAATTCACATTCACTGGTTTCTTTGCGGACGGTTCTTTCAAGAATTGAGCCAAAAAAAGGGGAGCTAAACACTCCCCTTTTTCTTTTGATGTCTAAGTGATTATTCGCAAGATGTTCCGAAGTTTGACAAGAACGTCAACAAGTCAGGTGTACCCACCGAGTTGTCACCGTTCAAATCACCTGGGCAAGATCCGCCGCCTGCGAACTCACAAGAACCATCATCTGTCGTTGCCGCAGCATCATAGTTCGAGGCATCTTCGTAGGTGCAGCCCATCGCCGTTGGTGTCACGCAGTAGCTTTCATCAGAAGCGCTGAATGGGTTGTATTCTGCGTAGGTTGGATCGGTACATCCTGGGCACTGATCGCAGCTGTTGAAGCAAGCACCTGAAGTGATGGTATTTCCTGAAACCGTGATCACACGATTTCCACCATTACCGCAATCACCGACACTCTCATCCATTCCCCAAGCATCGCCGTTGATGAATTTGTACTCATACGTTCCTTGCTGCAACTGGATCACGACTTCGTGCACACCGTAGCCCACGTAAGGAACCATGGTTGCCGAAGGATCCCAGTTTTGGAAGCTGCCCGCGATGTGAACACCTGCCTCAGAAACGGTTTCGTTTGACATGTTCACACGGAACGAAACGAGGTAAGCACAGCTGCCGTCGTCCACGTTGGCTCCTGGCTCATAGTTCTGCGCAGAAGGATCCATACAACCGTTGTAGTTGCAGTCGCCTGCGTCCGTAGCAGCGGCATTGTAGTTGTCAGCAGAAGGATCTTGGCATCCCACGACCTCTTGACAATCGAGGACAGAGTCTCCATCGGTATCTGTGTAATCACATGCCACGCTCAAGTCGCAGAAATCAGTAAATCCGCAAGCCATTGGGTCACCGCATCCCATGTTGAATGAAGTGATCGGAGCAGCCCATAAGTAGCTCGGCCCGATGATGGGCACTGCCGATTGCCAAATGCCATCGCTTTCACTCAATACGACCGTGCCGCCAGTGATGGGGTCAACGAATCGAATTAAGTTACCACAGAATGAAATGTCTGCCATTCCAGCCAACATCACCAAGTCTGCGAGCAAGCCGCCCGTTTGGTCTGTAATGTTGCTGAAGTTCATCGGACCGTCAGTTCCGTCGCCAAGGAATACCCCGTTCAACGCTACGTTCGGATTCACTCCACCTGCTGCTTCGCAGTCCGCCGCGTACACTTCGTTATCCGTTCCTGTCAAGGTCACACCGACCAACCACACCATTTCAGCTCCGGTAACGATTGTTGAAGAAACGTTGAAGTCGCAACTTCCATCGTCCTCTGTTGCCGCACCGTTGTAGTTACACGCGATGGGGCTGGTGCAGCCCATAACAACCAATGAGTTGCCGTCGCAATCGTATCCTTCTTCTGCATAGATGCAGCTTCCGTCATCCGAAGTGGCCAACGCGTTGTAGTTACAAGCCGTTTCGTCGTTACATCCAGGTCCCAATGCCACGACTTCCAAGCTCGCTGCAAGACGCGGAGCCGTGTAGTCTTGAATTTGGTCAATCCAGAACATGGCTTCATCCGGGCCCATTGTGGGGTTCAATGTCAATTGCGTTGCCGCGATGCTGGTTCCGTTGGCGGCATCAACCGCTTCGGTTACTGCAACGTCCCACCACTGCCATGGCGAACCATCGTATGGCTCCGTTGGGACGCCATCGACGTAGTTGTTCAATACGGGGTACAATCCGTCCCAACCGTTGTTGCCAAATGCTGCCGCTGGATCAACCAAGCCAATCTCAGCGAAAGGCGCATTGTTATTGGTGGCATACCCATTGATTTCATCGTGAATGTCATAAGCACCTGACACCTCTACTACGGGCTCATTGGTCGTAGGCACAATCAACACACCCGTGTTGTAAGGAGCAAACTGGTCATGAGGAGCATGGAAACTCACCATCGGCATGTCGCCTTCGTCCAACCAATTTAAATCACCCAATGCACCACCCAAGTTCATTTGGAAGTTGAAGTCGCTGCTGTAGCCCACGTGATTCGCCATGCACAACTGGAATCCACCAATCGATGCCGGAGCATAGGTGTCAGTCGTTGCATCGGGGTCACCGTGAATGCCTTCAATCACCATCGGAATGAAGGAACCGTCTCCTGGATCGTACCAGAATTTCGTGATGGGGTTGCCTGCGTCGTCAACAATGATGTCATTGTAGTCCGAGATGGTAGCCGATGCCAATGAGATGTAGCCACCTGTACCTTCACCGAACATGGCAATTTTGTCACCACTGACCCCCCAAGGGTTCCCATCCTCTGCAACCGTCTTACGGAAGAAGCGCACTGCCGTTCGGCTGTCCTGAACGCCACGGTATGCTGCCTGAATCAATTGGAGTGTACGCTCGGCTTGCGTAGAAGCCAAAGGGTTCCAACCCAAGCGGTAGTCGCATGATGCAACTACATAGCCCATGCGCGCGAAACGAGAACAAATCTCGACTGCGCTGCTGTCCGTTCGGGTGCCAACTGCACTTCCGTTCAAATATTGCGGCAAGAAATTACCCGTGTGGAAATACAAAATAACAGGACGATCCGTTTCGGTATCGCCTGCAGGCTCATATACATCCATGAGCAGGTTTTCCGGAGCAGGTGGCAGGCCTTGCAAGGCCGGAATAACCGTAATGTTTTCACCGTAAACCACCCCTGAAGTCACCTCGACTTCGTCGAAAATTTCATCGATGTAGCGCACTCCAGCGTCTCCACCAATCTCAGAAACAGCACCCAATGCCAAAGCCATTCGCGGCGTATTGTAATCCACCATTTGGCCAATCCAATTCATGGCTTCCGCTTCGCTCATTGTTGGGTTCAACGACAAAGCCGTGGCAAGGAAGTTCGTTCCATTTGCCGCGTCATACGCTGCAATAGGAGCTTGATCAAACCATTGCCAAGGTGAGCTATCAAAAGGCTCAGTTGGGGCTCCGTCGACGTAACTATTCAAAACAGGGAACAAACCATCATAGTCCATGTTGGCTGGAGAACCCGCATCGTCCAATCCGGCATCCGCAAAAATGGCGTTATTGTTCGTTGCGTATCCGTTGATTTCTTCATGGATGTCCATCGCACCTGATACCTCTACCACAGGCTCGTTCGTCGTTGGAACAATCAAAACCGCCGTTTCATAAGGAGCAAAAGGATCGTGAGGACATTGGAAACTGACCATGGGCATGTCCCCTTCATCCAACCAATTCAAATCACCAAAGCGCCTCCAGCGTTCATTTGGAAGTTAAAGTCTGAGCTGTATCCTACGTGGTTCGCAGCACACAACTGGAATCCTCCCACCGAAGCAGGTGCGTAGGTATCTGTTGTGGCATCTGGATCACCATGAATGCCCTCAATTACCATCGGGATGAACGAACCGTCTCCTGGATCGTACCAGAACTTCGTAATCGGAGATCCGGTGTCGTCAAGAATGATGTCGTTATAGCTCTCAATGGTTGCAGACGCCAACGTGATGTAGCCTCCCGTTCCATTGCCAATCATACCGATTTTATCGGGATCGATGCCGTAAGGGTTGCCCTCCGTATCTTCTGACTTGCGGAAGTAGCGGACCGCCGTACGGCTATCCTGGACCCCACGATATGCAGCCTGAATCAACTGGAGTGTGCGCTCTTGCTGAGTCGAGGCAAGTGGGTTCCATCCCAGACGGTAGTCGCAAGAAGCCACCACATAACCCATTTTGGCGTAACGCGTGGCCATCTCTACCTCCCAATTATCCGATTTAGAACCGAGGACACCTCCGTTCACGAACGGGGGCAAAAAATTACCCGTGTGGAAAATCAGCAACAACGGTCGATTGGTCTCGGTATCACCGGTCGGTTCGTAAACGTCCATTTTCAAATCCTCCATTGCAGGCGGCAATCCTTGCAAAGCCGGAATGACTGTGATGTTCTCACCATAAACCACATCAGTGGTCACGGTCACTTCATCGAAAACCTCATCGAGGTAGCGAGTCTGCGCATCAACTTGAAGCACAGCCAAACACGCGGCAAGCGCGCTGAATAGTATTCTTTTCATCAGACAGGTATCTGGGTGATTTTGGTTTTTCCCCGGGTAAGGTAGGAAAAAAACATTTAACGTGTATGTCTTACACGTATTTAATCACCTAAAAATCGAGTTTAGCGGAATCAAATCAGGCATTCAGCTACAATCTCCCCCCAATCGAAACCCGCCAAGCACCTTATCGAATCGACTGTGCAGCTCGCTTAAGGGATTGCAACATGATGGCTGGCGTGAAGTCTTGAATGCGCTTGGCCGATTCGGATTTGTCTTTGATGTGGTTAAAGTCGTACACCAAACTCGCATACAACATCCGCCCGACGTATGGACCGCCGTACGCTTCGATGTGAATATTCTTCAGCAAGTTGGACCCGCCAATCTTCACGGTCGTATTCCACGGTTCTATGACCGCATTGACCTGAGCGTCCAGCAAATCATATGTGGGAACCATGCCTGTGAACTGCGGCGAACCTTCAAACCTGAATTCCTGAACCCACTTGTAGTTCAAGCCGAAACCCCACGTGCTTTCGCCAGTTAACTTCAGATCCCGCGCCGTGACCCCCAGATTGTACTTGTGCTTCGGCGTATTGAAGGCTGGAATGATGGGATCTTCTTCATCCGTCTTCACCAACTGGTTCCAGCTGTAATTGCCTGAAATCATGAAGCGGTTATCGAGGTAGTAATTGACCCCAATGGACGCGCCTTGGGTTTGGACTTCGTTCAATGAATTGGCTGCATATCGGTAGACGTCCACTGCTCTAGGGGACTGCTCATTTCCTATGAAGAGCGCGTCGAGGCCAATGTTGTACCCAATAAAATCCGAGTACACACTGAAGTAGTATCCCCCGTCTACGTAAACTTTTTCCCCCAACGTGGTGCGGTACCCGATTTCAAACGTTTTCACGCGTTCCGGCCGGATGGGATCGATGTTAAAGTAAACCAGGGTATCCCGGTTGAGCCCGTATTGACCATTCGCTGCATCCGCACTGTTCCGGAAATCAATGAAACTGCTTACTGTGATCAAGCTGTCCGCTCCCTCTAAGTTGCCCACAAGCGTCGCCGGCCCCACATCCAACCACAGGTATTGATCCGCCAACGTGGGGTTTCGCAAGGCAGAGCTGAAGCTCATACGCAAGTAATCTTGTTCACGCGGGTTGAAGACCAATGAAGCCGCCGGTGAATACACCCAATCGAAGTTTTGGTTTTTATCGGCACGGATCGTACCCGTGGCGATAACGCGGTCTTCGAGGAATCGACGTTTGATACCCGAGTAGAAGCCGACTTCTTGGTTTACGATTTTCGATGCCGTATCACTGAAAATCGTTCCATCGCTCCAAGGGGTGTAGCGCCTGAAATTTCCGCCGACTCGAATTTCTTCAAGGCCCTGTGGTTGGAAGATGTACTCACCGTGCACATGGCTCAAACTGGATTGGTCAAAAAATCGGGTACCGCCTTCACCCTCGTTATTCTTTGCAGAAACCAATTCATTGAAGTTTTGCTCAAATTCAGCCGATCCTGGCGCCCAATACCCCAGCGGATTTTGGGCCACATCATTCAATCCTGCGTAACCGGCATTCGTCCAGGCTTCCACTTGAGAATGCCACAAGGAAAGGGAGTCACTGTATTGACCATACCAAGCTGGAATCGCGCCATCCTCATAGCCGTAGATCGGGAATCCAAATTCAGGATCCACGCCGATTTGAACCAAGTCTGGCCAAGTCTGGTTGATTCCCGGCACGATGCTGTCCACCCAATAGCGGTAATACACTTTGGAGTACTGGTAATCTGAGCGTGTACGCTCTTGCAACTTCAAAGCGGTCGCGTACGGATCGTATGAATTCCCCGCGTCTTCACTCGTGCGGTAAGCCCGGACGAACCATTTGCCCGGTTTGCGCAATTCGAGTTTGTGCTGATAGAATTCGATGTCACGCAGGCTGAACCGGTTATCACCTTGGTACACGGTCGTTCCGAAACCGCTGTTAAATCCGTAGACCAGCTCAGGGCTCTCGTAGGTATCCTCCGGATTGAGACGCCAGTACAGCGCTGTACTCACTTTAAGGTTTTCAGTGTTGTAATCCACCAAATCAATCTCCTTGTATCCGGTGCGGAAGAAATTGCCCAGTCCCCGCGCATTGCTGCTGCCATCTCCCGAGTAATCGAAAACCGGCTTGTACTCATCACCATATATATTGACCGCATCGTATCTGCCTGGGTTATTTGGATCGACTTGCGATCCGTCCACCGGATTGTAGTTCGTTGCCTCCCAGTCGTACGCGGAAAAACGGAATGCGTTCACCTTAAATCCCAAAACCGGATCCCCGTCATCGTTTGTCGTGTAATCGGCATAACGGAAAGCCAATTCATTCAGTTCACGCTCCCCTACTCGAATCGAGGCCGTCACACCCGGAAATTGGAACGGGGATTTGGTCTCCATCGAAACCACCCCATTGAACGCGCCAGGACCATAAAATGCGGAGCTCGCACCCGCAACAATGTCCACGCTTTTCACATCCAAATCCGACGCCCCCAAGAAATTTCCAAGGGAAAAATTCAAGCCTGGACTTTGGTTGTCGATTCCGTCAATCAGCTGCAAAGAGCGAACGGGAGACGTCGAATTGAAACCCCTCGTATTGATGATTTTGAAACCGAGGCTGGCCGACGTCACGTCGACACCTTTCAAGTTGCCGAGGCCTTCGTAAAATGAGCCAGACGGAGCCTCTTTGATGGCAATCACATCCATGGATTCCACGGTAAGCGGCGCTTGCTTTTGCTTTTCACTGATGCGCTCCCCCACCACTTCGGCCGCTTCAATCAAGATTTGATCCGGAACGAGCTTGACGGTCAGTTTTTCATCGGCCCCTTGCACGGTTACCCGCTTCATGGCATATCCGATGAAACTTACTTGCAGTTGCACCGGAAACTGATCTACAGGCAACAAAAATTGACCGTCGAAATCCGTGGTCACGCCCGTGGTGGTGCCTTCGATGATGACATTTGCGGAGAAAATCGGATCCCCCAATTCCCCATCGACCACGCGTCCGCGAAGCATTTGCTGGGCATCAACCGATCCAAACCAACCGGTCATACCGGTCACCAAAAACAAGAAAATCCACTTTTTCATGGCATCCAACGAAATTGAACAACCAAGTAACGGAAAAATGCGTCATCGCCTCCGCAAGGCGCCGAAATTGTTACCAACACTTCACCGCAAGGTGATGCGAACTTGCGCATCAATCTCGACGCAATCGCCTGACTTGAGTTTGCGGCGTTTCCGAGTTTCCAGCTCGCCATTGACCTGGACCAATTCATCCTCCACCATCATTTTGGCTTCACCTCCTGTCGCGGCATATCCCGATGCCTTCAACAATTGAAGCAAGTCGATGATTTCTGAGCGCAATTCAAAAACGTCCTCCTGCATGCTAAAGAGGGAAACGTGACGGGTCGGCTTCATGCATCATGCCATACACCGCATCATAAATGTCGTCCGCACTGGGCTTGGAATAGTAGTCGCCATCCGATCCGTAGGGAGGTAAATGCGCTTGGGCTGCCAATGTCTTCGGCGCGCCATCCAAGTATTTCCAACCATCCTGTCGGTTCAAAATATCCTCCAAAATGTATGCGCTTGCCCCTCCTGGCACATCCTCATCCACGACGAGGAGGCGGTTGGTTTTGGCCAGTGAAGCCCCAACAACGGACGTCAAATCCAACGGCAGCAGCGTCTGCAAATCAACCAACTCCACTTGAATTCCTGCATCTGCAAGCCGTTCTGCAGCGCGGGCCGCTATGTTAAAGGTCGATCCATAGGAGACTACGGTCACGTCGCCTCCCGTCCTGACAACTTCAGCAATTCCCATCGGCACCGTAAAAGCACCCAAATTCTCTGGAAGCCGTTCCTTTGACCGATAGCCATTCAAGCACTCGATCACCAAAGCCGGCTCTTCAGCTTGCAATAACGTATTGTACATTCCCGCAGCTTGGGTCATATTCCGCGGAACGCAAACGTACATTCCCCGCAGCGAGTGGACAATGGCTCCCATGGGCGAGCCACTGTGCCAGATGCCTTCCAAACGGTGGCCCCGCGTGCGGATGATGACCGGTGCTTTTTGCCCACCCGCCGAGCGGTAGCGCACTGTTGCAGCATCATCGCGAAGGATTTGCAAGGCGTAATAGAGATAATCCAAGTATTGGATTTCGGCGATAGGTCGGAACCCGCGCATCGCAAGCCCGATACCTTGCCCAGCAATGGTGCACTCGCGGATGCCGGTGTCCGATACCCGGACCTCGCCGAAACGCTCTTGCATGCCTTCCATGGCCTGATTTACCCCTCCAATTTTACCGGTATCCTCGCCGAAGGTGACCAACTCAGGATGCGTATCAAACAGGACCTCAAAATTCTTTTGCAACACTTGACGGCCATCCACCCACGTCTCATCCGCGGCAAAAACCGCAGGAACATGGGGAACGTTGAGCGCCGAGTCCGGCCCATCGCTGTACAAGTGCCTGCTGTACCGCTCGCGATTCTCCTCGAACAAGCGTGAAGAAAGCATGCGAAGCGCTGCGGCAGCTGGGGAATTTTCGTGGGCGTGTCGTGCCAGAACTTGGCGCACGGCTCCATGAATTTCGGCGCGTCCAGGGAACATTGCCTGCTGCATGGATACAACTTCAGCTGCACCCGACTCCAACGCTTGGATTGCCGCAATGGCTTCTTCTTGTTCGCGTTCGATCGGCTGACGAAAACTCGCCCAAGCAGCTTTCTGTTCGTTCCGCACCAACTGTTTGGCCTCCTTTCGAATGGCTTCGAGTTCGTCTTCCGTAGCTGCACCCTCGAGGACCAGGAATTTTCCAAATTGCGCAATGCAGTCGTACTCCGCTGCCCAAGCCATGCGCTCTGGCGATTTGTACCGTTCATGCGAACCGGAGGTGCTGTGCCCTTGAGGTTGCGTTACCTCTTCCACGTGAACAAGCACCGGCACGTGCTCGGTTCGACATCGATGTGCTGCTTCTTCGTAGGTCTGGATCAAGCTGGGATAATCCCAACCTTTGACCCGAAAAATGACAAGGCCATTGGTGTCCTCCTCCTTCTCCATTCCGCTGAGCGACTGAGAAATGGAGGCTTTGGTCGTTTGAAATTGTTTGGGAACACTGATGCCGTAGCCGTCGTCCCAGACGTTCATGAGCATCGGCACTTGCAGCACACCCGCCGCGTTCATGGTCTCCCAGAATGGCCCCTCCGAGGTACTGGCATCGCCAATGGTCCCAATGGCAATCTCGTTGCCACCTTGTGTGAATCCCGGTTTCACTGCTGCTGCAGCCTCAAGCTGACGGTACAATTTGGATGCTTGTGCCAATCCGAGCAGTCGCGGCATTTGCCCGCCGGTTGGGCTGATATCAGCCGAACTGTTGAACTGCGCCATGTGATCCATCCAGCCGCCGTTTTCGTCCAAAAAACGTGTAGCAAAGTGTCCTCCCATCTGCCGTCCCGCCGAAGTCGGCTCGTGCTCCACATCCGTATCCGCGTACAAAGCGGCGAAATACTGCTTCACATCCAACAATCCCTTGGCCATCATCAGCGTTTGGTCGCGGTAATATCCCGAGCGCCAATCGCCGTTGCGCACCACTTTGGCCAAAGCAATTTGCGCCAGTTCCTTTCCATCTCCGAAAATGCCAAATTTGGCTTTACCTCCGAGCACCTCCTTCCGCCCCAGAAGCGAAGCCTCACGGCTCACACACGCCACCCGGTAGTCTTCGAGCAAGATCGCCCGAAATTCATCGTGGGTTGTGGTTGTTGCGCTACGTGTGGTCATGGAGTCCGATTGCTTCATGGCGCGAATTTACGCAGGTTCCGACCAAGGTCGTTGCAGAACTTAGTTCTGCGCCTTCAACGCGGCGTAGGCTGCGGCAATGCCGGTTCCTACGCGAACGTTGTGCTCAACGAGTTCACGGTTTGCGGCCAAACTCTGCCCCCCGGTGCTTTCGTTGATGAATTTCAACAGAAACGGCGTCAGGGCCTTGCCCTCCACACCGGCTTTTGTTGCGGCGTCCAATCCGCTCTCAATTGCAGAATCGATAGCTCCTGGATCTGCCGCATGCTCGAGCGGAATCGGGTTGGCGATGAGGAAACCACCTCCGAGACCGAGCTCCCATTTGGCCGCCATAGCGGACGCGACGGCCTGAGGCGTGTCGCATCGATGGTGGAGTTTTAGCCCGCTTTCCCGCACAAAAAAAGCCGGAAATTCATCGGTGCCGTAACCGATGACCGAAATACCTGCCGTCTCCATGGCTTCCATGGTTTTTGCCAAATCCAAAATGGACTTCGCACCGGCACTGACCACAGCAACGTTCGAGCACGCCAATTCCGGAATGTCCGCAGATACGTCCCATGTTTCTGCAACCCCACGATGCACACCACCAATCCCGCCCGTCGCAAAAACCGAGATTCCCGCCAAATGCGCTCCGATGAGCGTACCGCTGACAGTCGTCGCACCGATCACGCCCTGCGCCAATGCCATCGGCAGATCTCGCCGTGACACCTTCCAAACCCCCTCCTTTTGGGCCAAATCATACAACACATTTTCGTCACAACCCACATGAAGTTGGCCTGAGGCAACGGCCACCGTCGCCGGAATTCCACCGCCATTCCGCACAATGGATTCCAACCGCTGAGCCGTTTCGAGATTTTCCGGGTAGGGCATGCCGTGCGCGACGATGGTGCTTTCTAAAGCCACCACAGGCACGCCGTTTTTCAGCGCTGATCGGACTTCGGGGTGAATGTGCAGCCTCGGGTTCATTGCTTCTGATGCGTTACCAAACCGTGGCGCTTTCCATCGCCTGCCAAATTTTGTCTTTCAAAGTCTGCAACCCTTTTTGGGCAACGCTGGAAAAGAAGATGGGATTGAGGTCTTCGATTTCGGCTCTCAAGGCTTCTTCCAATTCTTCATCCAACATGTCACTCTTTGAAATGGCCAGCAATCGATTCTTCTTGAGCAGGTCAGGATTGTACTTTTCCAATTCGCCCAGCAAGGTCTCATATTCCTGCCGAATGTCATCCGCATCCGCAGGCACGAGGAAGAGCAAAACCGGGTTTCGCTCAATGTGCCGCAAAAACCGCAGCCCCAGACCCTTACCCTCCGCGGCGCCTTCGATGATGCCCGGAATATCTGCCATCACGAAAGAACGGTCATCGCGGTAAGCGACCATACCCAAATTCGGTTTCAAAGTGGTGAACGGGTAATTGGCAATTTCCGGTTTTGCTGCGCTCACAACGGATAACAACGTGGATTTTCCGGCGTTGGGAAAACCAACAAGACCCACATCCGCAAGCAGTTTTAACTCGAGAATTTTCCATTCTTCCAACCCATCCTCTCCCGGCTGGGAATAGGTCGGAGATTGCCGCACGGACGATTTGAAATGATCGTTTCCGAGGCCGCCTCTTCCACCCGGGGTGATGATGATCTCTTCCCCATCTTCCAATATTTCGATGATGACATCACCGGTTTCGGCATCCTTAATAACCGTGCCCAAGGGCACGTCGATGTATTGGTCTTTGCCGTCCGCACCATGCTTGTGCTGACCTCGCCCCGGTTCCCCATGCTCCGCAATGACGTGGCGTGCGTATTTCAAGTGGAGCAGCGTCCAAAACTGCGCATTCCCGCGGACAATCACGTGTCCCCCACGCCCACCATCTCCCCCGTCCGGACCGCCTTTTGCCGTAGTGCGGTTCCGCATGAAATGCGAAGAGCCCGCGCCCCCCTTTCCAGAACGGCAACATATTTTGACGTAATCAACGAAGTTCTCGCCTGACATGGCAAATCGGTTTAAACCGCTGGAATGGCAGCGCGCAACCGCTCGGTGATTTCTTCAATGGAGCCAATGCCGTCGATACCGGTGTATTTCCCTTGAGCCGCGTAATGACCGGCCACAGGAGCAGTCTCTGCGTTGTATACATCGATTCGCTTCTGAATAACCGCAGGATCGGCATCATCCGGGCGACCACTCGTTTCGGCTCGAGCAAGCAATCGCTTTTTCAATTCCTCCTCCTCAACATCCAACGCCAACATGCAGGATACCGGCGTTCCTCTACCATCCAAAAAAGCATCCAATGCACCCGCCTGAGCGGTGGTTCGTGGGAAGCCATCGAAAATGAACCCTTTTGCTTCGGGATGCTTGTCAACTTCCGACTCCAACATGCTGATGGTCACGTCATCTGGCACCAGTTGTCCTTGGTTCATGTAGGATTGGGCCAATTTCCCCAGTTCCGTTTCACCCTTGATGTTGGCGCGAAAAATATCTCCTGTACTCAAGTGAACCAGTCCGTAGTGCTGAACCAAAAAGGCACTCTGCGTTCCCTTTCCCGCGCCGGGAGGACCAAAAAGGATGATATTCAGCATGTTCATTTGCTTTTCTGGTTGTCGAAAAATGAAACCTCAAAGGTAGCGCATCCAAAGGCACGAGACTCGGAATGATGCGTTAACTTCGCGGACTCATTCAGATTCTCATCGAAATTAGACCATGAAGTACGACGTCATTGTTCTGGGCAGCGGCCCCGGTGGATACGTAACCGCCATCCGAGCAAGCCAATTGGGATTGAAAACTGCTGTAGTGGAGCGGGAAGCGCTCGGAGGCATTTGCTTGAACTGGGGATGCATCCCAACCAAAGCTTTGCTCAAGAGTGCGAATGTATTTGAGTACATCGAGCACGCGGAAGATTATGGCATCTCTGTGGCAGCTCCGAAAGCAGATTTCGGCGGCATGGTCAGTCGCAGTCGGGGCGTTGCCGATGGCATGTCCAAAGGTGTACAGTTCTTGATGAAGAAAAATAAGATTGACGTGATCATGGGCAACGGTAGGCTCATGGCGGGAAAGCAACTGGAAGTCACGGATGAATCCGGTAAAAAGCAAGTCTTGAGTGCCGACCACATCATCATTGCTACAGGTGCGCGCAGTCGCCAGTTGCCTTCCATTCCTCAAGATGGAAAAAACATCATCGGCTACCGAGAGGCTATGACATTGGAGCAACAACCAAAACGCCTCGTCGTGGTCGGTTCAGGGGCCATCGGAGTTGAATTCGCATACTTCTACAATGCCATTGGAACAGAAGTCACCGTGATCGAGTACCAAGACCGCATTGTCCCAGTGGAAGATGTAGACGTCAGCAAGCAATTGGAGAAGAGCTTCAAAAAGACCGGCATCAATGTCATGACGTCATCCGAAGTGCTCGGTGTGGAGTCGAAAGGAAAGGAGCAAGTGGTTAAGGTGAAAACCAAAAAAGGCGAAGAAACCATCACCTGCGATGTGGTGTTGAGTGCCGCCGGCGTGGTCGCCAACATCGAGAACATCGGGTTGGAAGACGTAGGCATCGTGGTCGACGGCGGTAAAATTGTCGTGAACGATTATTACGCAACCAACATCCCCGGATATTATGCCATCGGAGATTGCGTCCCAGGTCCGGCGTTGGCACACGTTGCTTCAGCCGAAGGCATTACCTGCGTGGAAAAAATTGCTGGCCACACACCCGAGCCCATCGATTATGGAAACATTCCGGGATGCACGTACTGTTTCCCTGAGGTGGCGAGTGTCGGAATGACCGAAGCCCAAGCCAAAGAAGCAGGGCACGACGTGAAGGTGGGAAAGTTTCCGTTCTCAGCTTCGGGCAAAGCGAGTGCGTCGGGTCACAAAGACGGATTCGTAAAGTTGGTTTTCGACGCGAAATACGGCGAGTTACTTGGCGGTCATATGATCGGCGCGAATGTGACCGAAATGGTGGCTGAACTTGTAGCGCTTCGTAAGCTTGAAACGACGGGGCACGAGCTCATCAAAACCATTCACCCGCACCCGACACTCAGCGAAGCGGTCATGGAAGCCGCAGCTGCAGCTTACGACGAAGTCATCCACTTGTGACCCCGTGACTCCGGTCAAGGCCGAAGCGTCACGTGCATGCAATTCTTTTCTGGAATCACCAGGATGCGTCCTGACTTTTGAAATGAGCTGAGGACGTGCTGAATCGCCCGTGTTGGTGCTGAGCAGTCCGCGTCATTGTTGGGTCGGTCGGTGTAGGCGATATCGAATGACGCACCGTAACTATGGGTGGAAGCCTCATCGATTGCATTGTAATTGCGTCGCCCCAAACGAGCCTGCTGCTTTGCCGTGCGCGTCAGACTGGTGACGCGAAACGTACTTCCTTCACTCGGTGTGCCTTCCAGCTGATCTGCAAATGCATGCCCCATGTCCTCCAAGAGTGATTTCACCTCAGGCAGCAATAGCGCATAACTGTGGGACAAGGGAGCAATGTGGTAACCTCGCCCATCCGTTACCGAGACGAGATTGCCCCGCTTTTTGCCAGCATTCAATTCTGCCTTGTCCTTGACAAAAAAGCTATTCGGGAGGTTACGAGCGGCTTGGCGATGAGCCGTGTAAGGATTTTTCGGCAGCTTCAGGACCCCCTTATTGCATGAACATGGCAAAATGGTCTCTGTCACTTCATCGACCTCTGTGCGGGGTTGAGCAGAGGCTACTGAATGCGTTACGGGGTCAGGCTCAGCGGGCGAGTGCACGCGTTCCTCGGATTGACCTGGATGGGTTAACTCCGCCGGATCTGTACGCTCTTCGCCAGGAGAAATCCAAGCAATAAGCAGTATGGAAACCACCAGTGCCAATCCACCGACGCCGGCAATTCGATCCCAACGGTATTTCTTTCGAACCGTGTGCATGGAACGCAATTTGCAAGGAATCGACGGGATGATGAGGGACCACGACCGCAAAATCCTCACAGCGGGGTATTGAAAACCGTTCAGTCGGTGCAACCTTTTCTCCGTTTGACAGTAAACATCCAAAAATCAAATGGCATGTTAGGCATAGGAGCAAAAATCAATCACCACAAAAACGGTGAAGGCGTAATCTTCGGCACCGACGGTGATTTCTGGCGCATCTACTTTCGGGAATTGGGTGAAAAATCCATTTCAAAAACGTACCAAGAATTTGACGTAATCGAAGCCGCCACCGACGCGTCTCAACCCGATGTCAGTGACATCATGACGGCGATGGAAACGGTATTGGACGATTTCACCGATCGTTTGCGGGGTGAGGATCGTGTCGAGGCTGTTGAAATGGGAGATCGCTGGGACGGGGGAACTCTCTTTTTGCAACCCGCAGATCCCGATTTGAAGGCGAAAGAGTTGCCGATTGAGACCTTTTTCCACAAAATCGTGATGACCCGGGACCGACTGCGCGTTTTGGAAGCGAAAATCAACGCCAACGAGAAGTTGAGCGACGCCGATAAAATTGATTTACAGCAATACATCACCAAGATTTACGGTTCGCTCACCACCTTCAACGTCCTTTTCCGATACAAGGAAGATTGGTTCGTTGGCGAAAAGAAGTAAGCGCTTTCTTACCTTCGGCGCACCCACAACCCGCCAAGGCATGGAAATTTTGGTCTACAGCATCTTGAGTCAACTGAATCGTTGGCTGCTCCCCAGGTTTTCCCGACGACCTGATTTGACCCAATTAAAAAAAT
>Ga0255775_1002425_pt1 | contig 16216 bp, 7 predicted proteins | sample 011ome_26_FD_179973 | JGI IMG/M metagenome (GOLD analysis project Ga0255775, IMG submission 179973) | Coastal salt marsh microbial communities from the Groves Creek Marsh, Skidaway Island, Georgia - 011511BT metaG (version 2) | ecosystem: Environmental > Aquatic > Marine > Intertidal zone > Salt...
TGTTTGCGAGAAGGTGTTTGTTAGTCCATCCAAGTTGGCCAGACACATGCGTACGCACACGAACGAGAGACCGTACGAGTGTGATGTGTGCGATAAAGCTTTTCGTGAATCTGGTCATTTGCAAACTCACATGCGTATTCACACGAACGAGAAACCGTACGAGTGTGATGTGTGCGAGAGGTCTTTTCGTCATTCTAATGCTTTGAAAGATCACATGCGTATTCACACGAACGAGAAACCGTATGAATGTGATGTGTGCGAGAAACGTTTTCGTCAATCGGGTGATTTGAAAAGCCACATGCGTACGCACACGAACGAGAGACCGTATGCATGTGATGTGTGCGATAAAGCTTTTCGTGAATCTGGTGATTTGAAAAAGCACACGCGTACTCACACGAACGAGAGACCGTATGCATGTGATGTGTGCGATAAAGCTTTTCGTACATCTAGTCATTTGAAAAGGCACGCGCGTAACGTTCATTAGCTCTTTTAGTTTTAGTTATACTACAGTCAAATGTGTTCAAGAGTAAAAACAACAGAAAAATTCCCCCCGCTTCTTCGCCCGCGTACACAAAAGCAAAAACTTCCGCGACGACGACGACGACGACGAGCAGATGCCGTCGTCTCGCGCCCTGTTCGAATCCGGCGTCCTCCTCTGTTTCCTTCTCGCGTTCATCTCGCTCGTTTCCGAGGGCCAGTTTGCCGCGTTGTACGGTAAGAATGGCCTCGTCCCTTTGAAACAGTTAAACGACGAGGGGCTGTTATTCTCATCGATATCGTCTTCAGATAATGTTGATTCAGCAGCAGCGCAGGGAAGAAGTTTCGCGGCGCTTTATCGCAAGACGTTCGATTTGATGCGAAAGACAAACTATAACGTCGTCTGGTTGGCTGCTTCGTTGCGGTTTCACTCGTACGAGAAATTCATGGAATGCGTTTTGTATCTAGGGGTCACGCTGACATTTTATTGGTTGATGGTGGATGGACGAGGAAGAGGAGGAAGAGGCGGCGGCGGGAGAAGAAAATGGTACCATTTCGCGTTCTTGGTTTGGACGTACGGGTCGATGGTGGATATTGGAGACGCGTTTCTCTCTTTTCAGTGGGATGTTTTACTCTTGGAGTGCGGGATCGGATGCGCGGTTGGCGCTGTGTTATTTCCACCGAGGAAGAGGACGAGTTCGGTCGAGGAGGAGAACGAGGACGCGCAATATGCGTGGATCCCGCGAGCGATTCTGTACAAATTGATGCTGATGAGCGGCTGCGTGAAAATTCAATCGAAGTGCAAAACGTGGTTAAAATTAACCGCGTTGGAGTATCACTTCGCGACGCAGCCGTTGCCGACTGGGTTGTCTCGATTGATTGCCAACGGGGTGAGTCCGAGGTACAAGAAGATTGGCGTGGCGTTGACGTACGTCGCGGAAGGACCGATGGCGTTTCTGATCATCGCGCCGACAAAAATGGCGAGAAGAGCAGCGTGTTTAGGGCAGATTTTGTTTCAGGTTGGCATTATATTGAGTGGGAACTACGCGTATTTCAATCTTTTGACGATCGTGTTATCGATGGCGAGCTTCGCCGGCGGCGAGAGGAAGGTGGTGAAGACGGTCGACGAGAAAGAAGAAGATAAAGGTAATGATGGAGAAGCCGCTCGCACGCTCGAAAAGAACAAAGCAAAAGCCTTGCCCGTGTTGCAACACTCGATGGCTATGATTGCGACGCATCTCTCGCTTCTGTTTTTCATTATATGCACGGTGAACATGTTTGCACCGGGTAAAGATGGCGTGAAACTTCGCGCGTCCTCGAAGAATGTGAATAAACGCTTGACAAAGTTCCTCGACGTCGCAGTTCCTGTATCGAGAACGTATTTGATTTTAATTGCCGTACCTTTGACGTATGCATATCGCGGTTTTCTGGCGAAAGCAACGAAGAAGGAAAAAGAAAATAACGAAGAGAGTTTTAAGATTTTCACGTTGCGGAGATGTCGCGACGTTTTGTTGATGGCGTACTTGCTCGTCGTAACGGCGCCGATGCGTGAGATTGCGCCGAACAAACAAATTGCAAAGGCGCATCCTTTGCTCCGGGCCAACGCTGAGTTTCTCGATACGGCGACGAGCTCGATACAGCGACACATGCCAACGCCTCTGAGACGCATTTCTTCCGGATATGGATTGTTTCGCTCGATGACCGGGGTCGGCGAAGACGGAAAAGTTGCGCGCCGCGAAATTATTTTCGAGATTGCGCCCGACGCCGACAAAGTCGAGGATGTGGAATGGACCGAACTCACGTTTAAGTATAAGCCGGGCAACGTGAAAAAACGTCCGTCATTTGTAGCGCCTCATCAACCGAGATTGGATTGGCAAATGTGGTTTGCAGCTTTAAGAGGCGACGGCGTCTTTCAAGATGCCCGTTACCGGTGGTTTTCAATGTTTATCATTCGCATATTACAAAAGTCGCCAGAGGTTTGGAAAATATTAGACCCGTCCATGCAAAAGCACATGAATGCGACGACCTATCTGAGAATATCGATGTTTGAGTACGATTTCGCGCCGAAAAAAGAAGAAGGCGATGATGTTTACGTGCGGAAGAATCTCGGCGAGCTACTGCCGCCAACGCATCTCGGTTCCCCTGAAATTGAGGGACTCCTAAACATGGCTGGACCGATAGATTACGAAAAAGAGACGCCCGCGTTATTAGAAATTCCAGATGTGGATGCCGTCACGTTTGTTGTGAGCGTTATGGCTGTCATATTTGCTTCGCACGTTTTTTACAACTCTAGGAGAAAGAGAAATAGAAGAAGAAAACTAAAGGTGAGTTAAACTTTATATAGATAAGAAAATAAAATAGAGGGTTGTTGAAATCAAATATGCGAGACAGTAAAAGTAGAACAAAGGTTGTCGTGATTCAACCTCCGCTCGTCGCAAGTCGTCGCTGAAACCAGTTTTATGTTGGCTAAATTTTGAGGGATATCGAGCATTCTTTGAGCGCCTCGGATCCTAGATACATCAGCCGAAAAAGAAAAAAAACAAGAGAAGGAAAACATTTTAACTCGCTCGTACCTTAGTGAGTTTACTTCATCCCTCTCGGGGAATCTCCTCCGATGCTCATTTTTGCCGGCGAAGTCATCATCACCATCCCTCCGGGCGACCGCGGGACCTTTGGAGAATCACTCCCTCCTCCACCGCCACCGCCAGATTCATTCTCTCCGCTAAATTCTACATGTTTCTTTGCTAATATCTCCCGAATCATCTCGTCGCTCTCGTCGCACAACTGCGTCGCCAACCTCGGATCTCTCGAAGGTAACGAACTCCTCGTCGGCTTACACTCGCTATAATATACCCCTGGAGGTAACCCACTATTCGTCAAACACAACAAAACCGTCGCCGAAGCTACTTCTACGCTGACCTTTGTAAACGGCGCCACCAACGAGTGTACGATAGATCCTCCGAAATATTCCCCAAACTGTTTCGACAACTCCTCGCCAAACTGCCCTGGATTCACCGCAAACGCTCTCACGCCATTCACCGTTTCCGAAATTCTCCACGCGTGTAAAATTGGACACAATTTCGATTGTCCGTAACTGTTAATCGCTGAATACCCATACGAGCTATTTAAATTCTCAAAATCAATCCCTCGACTCGGTTTCGTCGTCCCTCTTCGCACTCGATACGACCAATGGTGCGCGTTGCTCGACACCAACACCACCTTCCCGTCGTTTCCGGCAACCGCCGCGGTCCTCGTCAACTCGTCGCTCAAAAACGACACCATGGCGTAGTGACTCAGATGGTTAATCGCGAAGTGCGTCTCCACCCCGTCCGGTTTCGTCAACGCAAACGGTTGCACGACCACCCCCGCTAAGCACAAAATCCCATGCAAAGGCAACGCTAACTTTTGAAACTCTCGGCAAAAAGACTTCACCGAGTGCACCGAACTCAAATCGCACTTCAATATCGTCACTTCTTTCATCGTTACTTTCTTCTTCTTCTTCTTCTTTGGCTTCTCCTCGTCCGCCTCTTTCTCTTCGTCCTTTTCTTCTTCATCATCCTCATCCTCATCTCCTTCATCCTCTCCTTCAAAGTCTTCCTTCTCCATCTCTCCCACGAACGCGCTCGCTTTCTCCACGTCTCTGCTCGCGAATATCAGTTTGCACCCTCTCGCGCGTAAAATTTTCGCGCACGCTCTCCCCAACGTCCCCGTCGCTCCGGTGAGAATAAACGTTTTCGACGCCAAATCGGACACCGATTCGGTCACGTCCATTCCCGTCGCGGTCGCGGGGAAACTTTGCCCCGCGGCGGAAAGTTTTACTTCGACGGAAGCGTTTTGCCATCCTCCGAAGCACTGAGAGAACCCGAAATCGATCGAGGAGCACGCGGACGTGAAGGAACTCATTCTTCGCGAAGAGCGTTTTGCGCGGACGAGAGGAATTCAATCGAAAGGATGATTTTACTACAAAACAACTCTATTTTGTGAGAGAGAAAGAACGAGAGCGCAGAAAAGCCCACGGATTCCTGTCTGACGCTCCCTCGAAGGGTCCGCTTCTTCGTCCTTCGAATCGCGCGCTTTTCTCTCCGAGTTTTCCGCAAAGGAGCGCACGGTTCGTTTGGGGAAGTAATGAGGAGATTTTCAGCTCGAAACCACACAAAAAACACCCGAAAAGGGTGCGCATAAACGCATGACATCTCTCTTTTACTCTCTCTCGGTCGTGAGATAAACACCACAAACGCGAAGCGGGGCACATACAATGGGTCCAAACAGAGGCGGCGGTCGACGCACCGGCGGCGGTGGCCACCAGAACGGCCAGAAAGAAATGAGCAAAGAGAAAGTCAAGATGCAAAAAGAAAAAGAGGAAAAGATGAAACGAAGAAGAGAGAGTACCGCTACCACAGAACACGGACGAGGAGGAAACGGAGGACGAGGAGCAGGACGAGGAGGAGGCGGACGAGGGAGTGGGACATCGAACGCGAGCGAAAAGATTGACATGACGAGCGCGCAGCAAAATATGGTTGGGAATTTGATTAGCAGTTTGAGCTTGACTGGTGGGCGAGGAGCGAGCGCGGGCGGTTCGGCGAGTTCTGCTATTCGCACGGACGTGGACCAAGACGACGTGGATAGAAAATGTTTCGAGGAGTTGACGAGGAAAAAAGGATTCGCGGAATCGCAGGCGAAGAAGGCGATGGAGAAGACGACGGCGCAAAGAGCGAAGGATGGGGATTTGGCGCAAGGGTTCAACGAGCAAAAGAAACGCAGAGTACATCGAGCCATGGATTGGTTGATTTTGAACTGCTCGTACGAGGAGTTACCGGAGGCGTTCAAGAAAAGCGCGAAGGAGGCGAGGGATTCGAGGAAGAAGAAGAAGGGAGGAGAAGAGGAGGACGACGAGGACGACGAGGTGGGCGCGACGGCTTCCTCTTCCTCGAGGGAAACGGACGTGACGAAGGAGTTGTTTTTTGCCGGTTTCGGGAAGAAGATTGCAAAGATGGCCGTTTTGAACGCTCGAGGAGAAGAGAATAAAAAAGGCGACGTCGCGTTGGATGATTTGCTGTCGGCGATGAGCGAGAGTTTGAAGAAAACGGCGCTGAAAAGAGCGAAGCTGGCGTTCGCGGAATCTGGATTAGAAGACGCCTCGAAAGAACGAATCGAAGAGATTCTTCTCGACGCGAGAAGGGAAGAGTTGGCGGATATTGGTGGATTAGATGTAGAGGATATTGAGGACGATAATTTCGCGCAGTTTGAAATACAAATGAAAGGCGTCGTCTCGCTCGGGAAGAAGAAACCTACGCACGCGACGCTTTCGTTGGATTTTAGAAGATCGAAATTGTACCCTTTCGAGCCTCCGAGAGTACATTTTACGCACCCGACGCTCACGTTTGGAAGACAAGCGGCGGTAACGCGGGCTTTGGTGGAAGTAAGCGCGAGTGAGGAGTATTTGGGCGAACCGATGTTGGACGGATTGATCGATTGGCTTTCCGGGGATGGACCTTTGGATGCGATGGAAAAATACCGCGTAAACGCCGAAACGTTGATCGATGCGTATTACGAAGACGACGAAGAAGAAGAAAACGAAAACGAAGACGACAACAATAAAGGAGGAATTCTGCGACCGAAAACATTAACAAATGCAGTTCCGACTACATCAAACAAAGGAGCTCCTCTTTCCCAAAACGACCGTCTGAAAATTCAAAGCGAACGGGATAAGAAATTTGCGGAACAAAAGAAAGCGATGTTAAAACACGAAGCGCAAACTCAATCTCAACGCGACGCGGAAGCACTGAAAAACTTACAAGTCTTGGGCGAGCGCATTCAAATTGAAGAGGCGAAAGCTTTGACTTTGCCCAAAAACGTGGAAACTTCGAAAGCTTTGAAGTCGCAGTTAGAGAACAAATTGATGCAGAAAGAGAGCGATCCGATGATGAAAGTTCGAGAAAGGTTACCTTCGTGGTCGAAGAGACACGCGCTCATCGAAGCAATCGAAAGAAACCAAGTCTGTGTCGTCGTCGGGGAAACTGGATGCGGTAAAACGACGCAACTCCCGCAATTTATTTTAGATAACGAAATCGCCAAGGAGCGCGGCGCGACGACGTCGATCATATGTACACAACCGCGGAGAATTTCCGCTACGTCTGTCGCGCGTCGCGTTGCTCAAGAGCGAAATGAAACGATTGGGAAAACTGTTGGTTATAGCATTCGATTAGAATCGAAACAATCCAGAGAGACGAGAATCATGTTTTGCACTACCGGGGTATTGTTGCGTCGACTGACCGAAGACCCTTTGCTAGCGAAAGCGACGCACATCGTCGTAGACGAAGTCCACGAAAGAAGCTTGGATTCCGATTTCTTGCTCGTGTTGCTGAGAGACGTTCTACCGCACCGGCCGACTCTGAAAGTGATATTGATGTCTGCGACGCTTGACGCGGGACAATTTCAGAGATATTTTAAAAAGGCGTGCGTTTTAACAATCCCAGGCTTCACGCATCCGGTCCAAGAACACTTCCTCGAAGATATCTTGAACGCGACCGGATATCAACCGAAACACGGCTCCGAATATTGCATTCGCATTCCAAAGATGAAATATCGCGATCAAATTCAAATGTCGCCGGACGAAGTTCGTTTTCACGAATCTCTCAAACGAAGCGGGAGATATCCCGAAGGCGTTTTGCACGCGTTGCGTAACTTGGACGAGGAGAAGATCAATTACGAGTTGGCGGTGGAACTATTGGAAAAAATCGTGCAAACGACTCCGCAAGAGGGCGCGATTCTCGTCTTCATGCCCGGTCTCGCAGAAATTCAAAAGTTACACGAGTCTTGCGCCGCTTCGCGCGTTCTGTTCAAAGCGACGGATAACGGTACGTATCTCATTGCTTTGCACTCCGCGTTGGCAACGTCAGAATCGACTATCGCTTTCGATAAACCCAAAAGTAAGTCGAGCAGGAAAATTATCATATCGACAAACATTGCGGAAACTTCGATAACGATCGACGACGTCGTATACGTCCTCGATTCCGGTAAAGTGAAAGAAAACGGCTACGATCCGAGCACGCGCATGTTACAATTGAAAGAACAGTGGATTTCGCGAGCGTCTGCGAAGCAACGACGCGGAAGAGCTGGAAGAGTCCAACCCGGACAGTGTTATCGCTTGTACTCGCGGAGATACCACGACGAAGTATTCGCCGAACGTCAAGAGGCAGAAATCAAGCGCGTACCTTTGGAAGGTTTGTGCTTACAAATTCAGCTGCAACGCATGTCCGGCGGTATCTCTGGCTTTCTCTCGCGAGCATTAGAACCTCCAGAGTCAAACGCCGTTGACGTTGCCGTGAAAACTTTAAAAAGGCTAGGCGCTTTAGACGATCGCGATAATTTAACGCCTCTCGGCGCGCACTTGGCGAATTTACCCGTCGACGTTCGGGTCGGTAAAATGTTACTCTACGGATGCGTGCTTGGATGCTTGGATCCAACGCTCACAATTGCTGCCGTGCTCGGTTCGCGATCTCCATTTCTCTCGCCGCTCGAAATGCGAGAAGAAGCCGACGAAGCCAAAATGCAATTCAGCGATAACGACTTCAGCGACCACTTGACGATTCTGAACGCGTACAACGCGTGGCGAGAGGCGAAAAATAACGGCAAGAATTTCGAGAAGGATTTTTGTCGCGACAACTTCCTGAGCATGAAAGGTTTGTACGGCATTGCCGAGCAGAGGACGCAGTTTGTGAAACTTTTACGAGAAGCTGGATTTTTAAACGAACAACGAAAAAAGACGACGACGACAAAACAGAAAAAGAAAGTCGCGACGGTGGAGAAGACTGGTAGTAACGGTGGTGGGATTCCTAAACCGCGCGGGGGTGTCCCGGTCGTCGTGAATGAGGACAACGAGGACGACGAAGAAGATGAAGACGAAGAGAAGAAACCTGCGTGGGAATCGGCAAACCGCCACGCTACAAACGTCCGTTTACTCAAAGCCTGTCTCGTCGCCGGATTGTATCCGAACGTCTCTCGAGTCGAATCTGTGAATATGAACGTGCAATCATCCGGTAACCGAGGCCGCTCGAACACGACTTCTAACATCGTCTCTGGCTCGAGTCAACCGCCGCCAAAGCTGAAGTATTTAGCCGAAGATACCGGTAAAGAAGCGCCGATACAAATCCATCCGTCGTCGATAAACGCGAAAGCGAAACAGTTCCCAACTCGATGGCTCGTGTACCACGAACGCGTTCAAACGGCAAGTATTTTCATGCGAGATTGCACGAGCGTAACGCCGTACCAACTTTTATTGTTCGGCGGGAAAATCGACGTCCAACACTCAGCCGGTACCATTCGCATGGACGGTTGGGCGACGTTTGAAGCGAACGCGAGGATTGGCGTCTTGTTGAAAGAAATTCGCGCGGCGTTGGATGGTTTGTTGAGAGAGAAAATAGAAAATCCAGAGGCTGAGGAAAACGCGAGAGGAGAGACAATCGTGACGACCATTTTGCAGCTGTTGAATAGCGAAGCGGCGTCGTCGCTTTGATTTTAGCTCGATATAAAGTACAACATGAAATATCATTAGACAATTCTCATAGAATAAGATTCCGGAAACGGAAACCTCTCCAATCTGCGCGTGGCGCTATCGAACGCGTGCGTGGAAACAACTTCCACGTTTCCTCCCGTCGTTCTTTTATCTCTTTTATCGCTATCCTCGTCCACTACGTCCCATTTTCTCCTCGCTAAATGCACTTTGGCCACCGAAGTCATAAAGTCCCCGCTCGCTCTTTGCCCGTACGGCGTACCGTTGGCTTTTTTCACCCAATACTTCGCCTCTTCCGCATTCCCAAGCGCTTCGCTATACAATCCTAAATACAACGACGCGTAGAAAGCGTCGCTGGCGCTTTGCGTCGAATCCGCCGGTTTCTTTGATAAAGACTCTAACGTTTTCTTCGCCTCTTCGTCGCCAGTTTTGTATAGTCGTAAAACCGAACCCATCACTTTACGACTATCTCTCCCCGCCAACTCGACGAACTCCTCCCTCGCTTTCTTCAACGAAGAGGAAGAAGACGCGTCATCCTCTCCTCCTTTTCTCATCTGCGACAAAAACGCCCACGCCGCTTCCTCGGTATCGTTCGGATTGACTCTCACGTCCTCTCGAAACTGCTTCTCCGCTTCCCGAAACTCGTCCACGTAATACAAAGCTATCCCGCGTTGCCACAAATACGGCTTCGACCCGGGTGACTTTTCAATGAGCATGTCAAAATCCATCGTCGCGCCTTCCACGTCGTTTCGCTCAAACTTTTGCATCGCTCGCGACACGAACGTTCGAGAGTCAATCACCATCATCTCTCCCGCGTTCGCCGCTTCAATATTAGTAGTAGAAGAGGAAACGACTACCACCCCGAGAGATAAGAGCGCGGTTCTCCGGCTCGTCGTCGTCGCTGCGCCCGTCGATGCTGTTGCTTTCTCGTTCGAATCATCATCGTCATCATCTTTCTCTGAGGACGACGATGATGATTTTTGCGTCGTCGATGCATTCGACGTCGTCTTTTCACATTTGCGAGAGCGATGACGACGAGAAAAACGCCTCAGCGAAGAATAACACGAACTGCTCGTTTTCGCGGTAAAGGAGGCGGAGGCGGCGGAGGAGGAAACCATCGTCGTCGTCATCACGGATGAGAGAATGAGGTAGTAAAGCACCCTTCTAATTTCGTCCATTTTTGCCTCAAAATCCATCATCTCACCTACAACAGAGACGGATAATATAAAAGCAACTCACTTACACTTACACTTACACTTACACTTACACAGACGACAAAAACAGACATGACGACTGCCTCCTCCTCTGTTGTCTTGACCAACAACGCCGTCTCCTCCTCTTCCTCGCTTTTGCGAGAGAGAAGAGGTGCGCAGACGACGACGATGATGATGGCGTCGACTTCAAATCGGCTTCCTTTGAGCCGCCGATCTTCTTCTTTGTCTTCTTCTTCTTTGTCTTCTTTGTCTTCTTCTCTTCGCGGGGAAAGACGAGGCGTCGGAAGAAGAGTTGCTATGACGACAACGAGAGCGCAAAAAGGAGACGTGATTCTGGAAGTTTCCGGGTTAAAAGCCAAAGTTTCGGACACGGGAGAGGAGATTCTCAAAGGCGTGGATTTAATCATTCGCCAAGGCGAAACGCACGCCATCATGGGGAAAAACGGGAGCGGGAAATCAACGCTGACGAAAGTTTTAGTCGGCCATCCGGCGTACGAAGTGACCGCAGGCACGGCGAAGTATAAAGGGGAAGATTTGTTCGAAATGGAACCAGAGGAAAGAGCGAGAGCGGGATTGTTTCTTTCGTTTCAATCTCCCGTGGAGGTACCCGGGGTATCGAACACGGATTTTTTGCGGATGATGTGCAACGAGAGACGCAAACATCGAGGCGAGGAAGAGATGGATCCGTTGGAGTTTTACGGGTATTTGAGTCCAAAGTTGGATAAGTTGAACATGGATCCGAGTTTTATGACTCGTAACGTCAACGAGGGGTTCTCAGGCGGGGAGAAGAAGAGAAACGAGATTTTGCAGTTGGCGGTTTTGGAGAGCGAGATGAGCATACTGGACGAGATCGATTCCGGGTTGGACGTGGACGCGCTCCGCGACGTGAGCGAAGCCGTGAATGGATTGAAATCTGACGAGAAAGGATTGTTGCTGATTACGCACTATCAGAGGTTGTTGGATTTGATTCATCCGGACGTGGTGCACATAATGAAAAAAGGGAAGATTGTCAAGACCGGGGACAAGAGTTTAGCGAGCACGATTGACGAAGGCGGATTCGCCGCGCTCGGTTAAGTATAAACGCATATATTCGATACGAGAACGAGAAAACGGCGGTAGTGAGATTTTCGTTTTTCGGTCATAAAATCAAGTATTAACTAATATAGTACACTCGCATCTCGTCGAGTAATTACAAATAATAAAAACTAATCGATGCCGTAAATTTCTACGTTCAAAACGTCAAAGTCTTCCCCGCTCGCCAAACACTCCGAATTGTACGTTTCGCAATAACTGCCACTAATACCTCGGGTGAAATCTTCATCGATCCACAACGCGTAATTACTTCCTCCCCCGACGCCTAAACTTTCAGATTTCGCGATTTGAAAGTAATCGTTTTTCCCGGACCAACTAAAGCACGTGACCGTATCGTCGCCGTCTTTTTCGATGGCAAAAACGAAGGATTCCCCGGTACCGAAATATCTGTTGGCGTTTTGCGTCGACCAGACTTCGGTGGAAAACGCGCCGAAACAGTACCCGTTGGTATCTCTCACCGCCAAAACAGTCGCGGGCGAATGTCGAACGGCGCGATATAGCGAGTGTAAAGAAATGCCGTCGCGTTTGGAGGAGTATTTCAACGTCCACGCGGACCGACGAAAGCGGGACGGTAACGCGCTGATCAAACACGATTGAATCATCTGGTCGATAATTGGCGCATTTTTCACCGCGTATCCAACCAGTTCCGGTTGTTGCGACACTTGGCTTTTCGGCATCGGTTCTAGTATTCTCTTCGTTTGCTTTTCTCCTTCTTCTTCTTTTTCTACTGCCGAGCTGGCGGCGGCGACGACGACGACGTCATTCGACGACGGTATCGTGTTGGCAGGCATCGCGTTGATCGCAATCTTCGCCTCTTCGCTCCATTTTTGCACCCTCTTTGATACGTGAATGAACCCCTGCGCGTTCGCTTCAAACGCTAGCCGTTTCATCTCCCCGTCCTCCTTCCACAAAATCTCGTACATTTCCATCGAAGAAGAAGATGATAAATTTTCACCTTCATCGTTGCTATTATTTGCATTATTATTGTTTTTACTATTACTATCACTATTCGTCGTCGTCGTCGTTCCTAAATTCTCCTGCGACGCGCTTCGATGCATCAAATATTGCGCCAACGTTTTCAAATGCCTGTTGCGTTGTTTCCCGCCGTTACTACTCCCGCTCGTCGTCGTCGTCGTCGTCATTCTCTCCTTCTCTTCTTTACTCATCCTTCTCAACCCAACAAACTGCGTCGCGTCAATCTCCGCGTCCACCACCGCAAACATCAATCTTCTCTTATCCTTTACGCTCACCAAACCCGGGACGAAACTCACCCTCGACGATGACGGTCCTCCGCTCTTGTTGTTTTCGTCCTCGCTCACGACGATGTTCACGATGCCTTCTTGTTCTCCTCTTCCGCGAACTTCGTCATCAAAATCGTCCTCGTCGTCGTCGTAAACTTTCGCGTTTCCTGCGGTATCGGTCGTCGTCGTCGTTCCTCCCAACCCGGTAAACCTCCCGAACATGGACGCCACCGCGTCGTACACCGGCGAGCTCAAATTTTCCTCCTCCTCCTCCTCCACAACCGTCGCCGTCTTGGTTTTGTCCTCGTCGTTTCCTCCTTTCAAAGTCGCCAAAGTCGTCGACGATCCCCCTAAAATCTCTCTCCTCTCCTCTTCCAACTCTCGGTTCCTCGTCTCTAAACACTCGATCAGCTCTTGTTGCAAACGAAACTCCCTCTCTCGCGTGTGTAACATCCGTTCGAATTCCAAAAGTTCCATCTCTTTGGTTTCTAAACGTCGTCGAAGTTGTTCTTGCTGTTCTTCTTCTTCGGACATGGTGGTGTTATTTTGAAGCGTTGTTACGCAAGTGGTGGTGCAGTTAATTGTGGTTCTCTCTCTCTTCTCTCTCTCTCTCTCTCTCTCGTGCGTTATAAGTGCGTGTTGTGTGAGTCGTTATGTGGCGTTTTTGAATGGAATATGGCGTTTTTGAATGAATATGTACAATGAAGTTTGGGCGCAAACACACACGCTCTCTCTCTCTCACTTTCTAATCGTGCACTAGTAACGCAAACGACGAGTATTAAACGCAAAAAGGTTTAATCATCTCATTAAAACGGGACAAACTCTTTATCGATGATGTGTCGATGTTTGCCCATTTTCCCGTGCGCGACCATGGCGCCCATGGCGTCGACGCAAATGCGTAACCCCATCAAAGCGGTGATGTCGGAAACGTCGTACGGAGGGGAGACTTCGACGACTTCCATGCCACACAAACCTTCCGCGGCGACTAAACCGACGAGTTTTAAAGCCTCTCTTGGTAAGAATCCGCCTGGTTCTGGCCAGCCGGTGCCCGGGACGAAACCGGCTTCGATGGAATCGATGTCGTAGGATAAATACACCGCGTCGCACCCGTCCCAGGCGCGTTCTAAGGCCATTTCGACAACTTTTTCGATGCCTAAATCTTCCACGTCGGACATGGTGAACACGTTCGTTCGTCGGTTTCTGATTTCTTTAACCGCGGCTCTCGGGACTTGCCAACCGCCGATACCGATTTGTACTAAATTTTCCGGCTTTACGTTTGGGATGTTTGTGGCGTGGAAATACGGCGTGGTGTGCATGCGCTCGTCCAAATCGTACTCTTGAATATCCGCGTGTCGATCGACGTGAATAATCCCGATGTTTTTAGTCGTTTGCGCGGCAATACCTCTCACGGTTGGAAACCCGATGCTATGATCGCCACCCAAAATAATCGGCATGGCGCCCGTACTCGCGATGTAACCAACGCCGTTGGAAATCTGATCGAACGACTTTTCGATGTTCGCCGGAATGGTAAATATATCCCCAGCATCGCACAAAGTCATCTGCTCCCTTAAATCCACCCCAGTCTCGTAGTTATACGGCGTATACAACGCGCTAATCCTCCTAATCCCTTGCGGTCCGAACCTCGTCCCCGGCCTATACGTCGTCCCGCCGTCGAACGGCACTCCAACCACCGCCGCGTCGTACTTCCCAACCTCCGAAATATCCTCGCAATACGGTGCTTTCATGAACGTGTTAATCCCGGCAAAGTGTGGTAACTCGCCTCTCGAAAACGTCGGAATCGTTTTATCGTTGATCGAACTCGACCCTTGTAACCCGAGTTTCAACTCGCGTTTCACCGACGCCTCGTGCACGGATTCCGGAATCGTCTTTTCCTTCAGAGCAGCTTTCCACCCTTTGGTCATGTATTTCAAATCTCTCGGGTCCGGGTGGTGGTGACGGATTTGTTGTTGTTGCTGTTGTTGTTGTTCCATCATCTTCCCCCCTAAGAACATATCGTTGGTCTTGAAATTGTTCCCCGTGGTCGTCTTCATCAAAAGGTGTTCCACACGGCGGCGGTGTCGCGCCGGTTTCGCCAGCTCGTGGAATAACTTTCGCATATTACTTTATGATTAAATAATAAATAAACACGTTTTGACGATGGTGACGACGCAAAAAGAGAGGTCGTCAAAACGCTTCTTCAGGAGAAAGAGTTGAAGTTCGTCTGAATCGCGTCTTCTTTGATGAGTGAATGAAGAGAGTTCGTTATCCGTTGTTTTTCGTCTCTCGAGGGTTTCTCTGACAACGAACTTTTTTAGGGTTTCATTCTCGTGCTTAGGGTAAACCCTAAACTTGTGAGCAAAGATATTTTCTCTCTCTCTCTTTCGCCTTGTCTGTCTGGGAAAAAAGAATTGGATTCACACAACAAAAAAAAGAAATGGTGTCAAGTTCGTCAAGTTTCGAAGACAACGCGTCGGTGGAAACGCTCGTCGTCGCCGGAATCACGTTCGGCCTCGCGCACGTTCTCAGCGGACCCGATCATCTCTGCGCTTTGGCGGTCATTGCTTCTTCCTCCTCGAGTTCTTCTTCTTCTTCTTCTTCGGATGATGATTCGTGCGATGATGATGATGAAAATGATCAGGATTGTAACGACCTTAACATCGAAAGGGTGGATGTAAACGACGACGGGAAGAAAAGGATGAGGAGAGAAACGAAAAACGCGAAGGACGACGACGAAGAGTCCGGCGTCGTCGATGATGATGATGATGATGATGATGATTACGTTATTATTGCGAATACTACTAACGATACAAAGAAACGATTTAATGACCCAAAACTGCTTTTGGCGGCCAACAGAAGAAAAAGCCGACAACGAAGAGACAACTTCCTCCTGGGCGTCTCGTGGGCGTTTGGCCACTCGTTCGGGTTATCTCTACTCGTCTGCGTGTTTTTCGCGCTGAAAAAAGAGTTAAACATAAACGCGATTGGAGACGTTGGGGATAAGATTGTTGGGTTTACGATGATTGCCATCGCGTTCGCGGCGGCGAGAGGCGCGAGGAAGTTTCGCGTGCGGGAGAAAGCGGAGAGAGAGCACGTGAGAGATTCAGAAGCGGATGGGGAGGGAGAGGAGATGGCGCATTTAGGCGACGAGATTATTTTGGAGATTGATCCGACGGCGAGGACGAAAGTGGTCGCGTCTGGTTCGAAGGAGCACGAAGAAATGCACTTGAGGAGGGAACCGCACGTGCACCAAAGGAGCGCGAGTCGCGAGCGACGCTTCGCCGGCGGCGGCGGCGGCGGCGGAAACAAGGAAGTAGTGGGGGTAGAAAAAGAAGAAAGAGGAGAAAATGATGAAGAGAAGAACGTTTCGAGCAGTGGTCGTGGTGGTATACCGACGACGACGAAAGAGAAGGACGAGGAGAAGAAGGACTCGAGGAAAAAATCAGCATTCCTCGTCGGCCTCGTCCACGGCATCTCCGGTGTCTCTGGTATCCTCGGCGTTCTCCCCGGCGTCGTCTTAAACTCCTCTGCAAAATCAGCCGCGTTCATAGTATCTTTCTTGCTCTGCTCTACCATCGCCATGACGCTTTTCTCCGTCCTGTTTGGCGAAACGTTGCGAAAAGCCGCCTCGTTCGCCGGCGAGCGCGGAAAAGGCAAAAGTGATGGCCGAAAGCTCGCCTCGA
>Ga0255775_1002438_pt1 | contig 16178 bp, 9 predicted proteins | sample 011ome_26_FD_179973 | JGI IMG/M metagenome (GOLD analysis project Ga0255775, IMG submission 179973) | Coastal salt marsh microbial communities from the Groves Creek Marsh, Skidaway Island, Georgia - 011511BT metaG (version 2) | ecosystem: Environmental > Aquatic > Marine > Intertidal zone > Salt...
GGAATCTACAAGGGTAATTAAGTCAATAAATTCATTGACCTTGTCTGCTACTTTTTCTTGTACATCCACCAGAGAGTTGTTGTAATCAATGGCTTTGTTTTGTTCGATTACCGTGCACGACATCATAAACGACACTGCGATAAAAATAAATAGGTGTTTCATAAGGGCTTATTTGTTTACAATTTCTCCAGAGGTTTCTAAATCCCATGTTCCTTCAGAGATGGATTTTCCATTTTTGAAATAGAAGTTCCCTGCTTTCGTTTTTTTATGAATATAGTCATCACCTTTGTTGCCCACCACAACAACTCTTCTTGTTGTAATCGAGGTAATTTCGCCATATTCATTCTTTTTTTGATATACTTTTTGAGTGACTCCTTGAGGGAAAATTAGAGCTAACTGGTCTTTGTTCGTGGCCGATTTGAGAATTGATTTTTCATCGTTTATTTTTTCAATTTCCTTGCTCGTAGAGATAGATTTTTTTTGATTTAATGCCCCTGCTTCTTTTTCGGCTTGGGCTTTTCTTTCCATAAATTTTTTGAGTTCGGCAGCTTTATCTTCTGCACCGTCATTCAGTTTTTTTGATTCTTTTGCCTGTAAGTCGGTTAATTTTTCAAATTCTTGGCTCGTAGCCAATACTTTTTCTTGATTTTCTTCCTTTTCTTTTTCTTTCACCTCTGCTAGTTCGTCTTTGTAGGCCAGAAATTCAGCTGAATTCTTCTCCACTTTTTCTTGCGATTCTTTTTCAGCCTCTCTTTTTATTTCTTCTACTTTTTCAAAAGAACTTGTTACCGACCTTTGGCTCAGTATCTCTTTTTCTTGAGTTTCTTTCGCTAGTTTCTGTTTTTCTTCTTCGTATTGTTGATAAGCAGCCGTACTCTCCAATACGTCTTGATTTTCGTTGTAGGTGTTTTCAATTCGCTTTTCTTCCAATAAGACCAATTCTTCCATGTTCATTTCTATACGTTCTTCAAATTCACCTTCGGCCTCTTTCTTTTCAATTGTTTTTTTGTCGATATAATCTTCGTATATATGTTGGTTCTCGCGAATATTGCTTTCACCTTTTTCCTGTTTTTGTCTAATTAGTTCATTGGTTTTTTCTAAATAGTCAATTTCTGCTTTTAGGCTCATCTTTTCTTTTTCCGAAAGTTGTTCCCTTCGAGTGAGTATTTGTTCTTTTAGAATAGCGAGAGAGGCTTCTCTTTGACGATATTTTGCGCCATTAAGTTCATATTCATCCCCAATTTTAGTTTTTAATTCCTCCGTAAGAACATAAGTTTCATAGGTTTCTTGGGTATTTTGAACTCCTTGTATTTTTGCTAATTCAGATTCTGAATCTTGGTATTTGTTATAGTCAGAGATAGTTGTTTCATTTCTTTTTCTGAGTTTGGTCTGCTCTCTGTCAATAGCCTCTTTTAGTTTTTCAAATTCGTTCGATGTATTCAGTATATCTTGTTGGTCGTCAGTAATAGTTTCTTTTTGTTGAGAGGCGTAGGCATCCAAGAAGAGTTTCACCGAGGTTATGTTTCCGTTTCGGGCATAATCATTTACTCCAAGTTCATTGCTTATTTTGTCTTTCAAAGATTCAAATTCACCATACGTCAGTTGAGCCATAGCTTTATCTTTGTTGCCTTGTTTTTTGTATACCACATTCATAGAATCAATATACTCGACTAAGTCCATGTATTCCCTCAGATCTGAATTGTCTTCAATTTTAGTAAGTAAAAAGCTGCCATCTTTGCCAGTCATATCCACCTCGGTTCCGTAGAGTTCAGCATCTATGTTAAAATAATCATCCGTTGAGGTAATGGCATTCCTTTCATCCTCACTCATGTTAGCGAGGATTTCGTTTATCGCCTCAATTCGTCCTTTAGGATAGGTTTCGTTTGGTCGTAAAGACAAGGCAGAATTATACGTGTTCTTTGCTCCTTTGTAATCTTTGTTTTCAAATTGGTCGTCTGCCTTTTTAATAAGGGCATTATATTGTTGCTGTTTTTCAGCTTCTCTTTTTTTCTCTGCTTCTCTTTTTTCTGCCTCTGCAGCTTCCTTTTTTGCCCTTTCAGCGGCAAGTAATTCTTGTTCTTTTACTTGTCTTTCTGCTTCTAGTGCTTTTCTTTTGGCTTCCTCTGCTTTTTGTCTTGCTAATTCCTCTTGTTTTCGCTTTTCTTGCTCAGCAGCAAGTTGAGCTTTTGCCTCTTCTGCTTTTCTTGCCAGTTCTTCCGCTTGTTTGGCTTTTTCGGCCTCTCTCGCAGCTTTTTCTGCTTCTAATCTGGCTTTTTCTGCTGCTTCTTTTTCAGCTTGTTCTTTCGCTAGCCTTGCTTTTTCTTGCTCCTGCTTCGCTTTTTCTTCAGCCAGTCTTTTGCGCTCTTCCTCTTCTTGTTGGGCTTTTTCAGCAGCAGCTTTGGCTGCGGCTTCTGCTTCTCTTGCTTTTCTTTCTTTAGCCTCTCTTTCTGCTCGTTCTTGAGCATCTCTTAGTTTGGCTTGTTTCTCAGCTTCCAAGGCCGCTTGTTTTGCTTTTTCTGCCTCTAAAGCAGCTTTGGCAGCCTCTTCTTTTTCTTTTGCTAATTGAGCCAGCCTTTGTTTTTCTTCCTCTAGTTTTCTTGCCGCTTCTTCTTCTAGCTCTTTTTTTCTCCGTGCTTCTGCCTCTGCTTTTTCTTTGGCAATCCTTTCTGCCTCTTTTTCTTTTGCCAACTGAGCTAGTCTTTCTGCTTCAGCTTTTGCTTTTGCTTCCGCTTCTTTGGCAGCCTTTTCTGCAGCAAGTCGCTTTGCTTCTTCGGCTTCCTTCGCAGCTTTTTCAGCGGCTTCTTTTTCAGCTTTTTCTTTCGCTAATTTGGCCTTATTGGCTGCCTCTTCCTCGGCTTTTTTCTTGGCCGCTAATTCTTCTCTTAAGCGGATCCCCTCATTCGCTTTTTCAATACCTACTTGCGGTTCAGCGGAAGTTGGTTTCAAATTTTTGGCTTCTGAAAAAGAGGTAATCGATTCTTCAAATTTACTCTCTGCAAGAAGAGAATTTCCTTTTGCCATAGCCGAAGCATAATCTTCTTCAAGTTGTTTTAAAGTGGCGAGTGCTTTCTTAGCTTCTTCTATTTTTTGTTTTGGAAGGGGTTCACTTGGTTTTAATGTCAAAGCCTTTTCAAAGCTCTCAATGGCTACCTCAAAGTCTTTGCTTGTTAGTAATTCTTCTCCCTTTTTCATAGAGTTGTTGTATTCCTCTTCTAGTTTTTTTGCGTCTGCAATAGCTTGTTCTACTTGTGAAATTAACTCTTGTGGCTTTTTTTCTTCTGGTTTTGTTTTTTGCGCCTCTCTAAATTTACTGAGCGCAGTGGTGTATTCTTTCTTTCCGAAAGCTTCTGTTCCTTCTTTTATTTGTTGAGTGTAACGATTCTCAATTTCTTTTAATCGGGCAATTTCCTTTTGCGCAAATAGGATTTTGTCTTTTGGTAGTTGTGCTTCAGGTTTAAGTCGTACTGCTTCTTCAAACTCTTTTATGGCTTCTGGGTATTTCAGACCTGTTAAGAGAGTTTCTCCCTTTTCAATTCGAGCTTGGTAATCATTTTCCAGTTGCTCGAGCCTTGCTATTTCTTTCCTAGCTTTATCTATTTGCGTTTGCGGAAGTTTTTCCTCTTTCTTTAGCACAAGGGCAGCTTCGTATTTGAGGATACTTTCCTTAAATTTAGCTTGTGAGAATAATTCATCTGCCTCTGTCATAGCGGCAGCATACTCTTCATTTAGTTTTTTTCGCTCAGCGATTTTTTGGTTTGCTTTTTCAATCTGACTCTTAGGTTTAGTTTCAGAGGGCTTGATAGCAAGAGCTTTGTTATAGTCAGAAATAGCTTCTTCAAACTTTTCTTTCCCGTAGAGTTCATCTGCTTGAGAAATTAGCTTATCATACGCTTCGTTGTCTTTTTTTATTTGTTCAAGAATATTATTTATTTCAGATATTTTTTCTTTCGGTAATTGCTCGGAAGGTAGGAGGGAAGAGGCTTTTTCATAAGAGGATTTTGCCTTTTCATATTCTTTTGCCATCAACAAACCGTTTGCGGTTATAATCGTTTGGTCGTATTCAGCTTTATTTTTAGCTATATCCTCCAATAACTTATCAATTTCTTTTATTCTTTTTGTGGGATCTTTCTCCTTTGGCTTTATTTTCTGGGCCTCGGCAAAGAGTGTTTTGGCTTCGTCATAGCTTTCTGAACTTACTTTGATTTCTGCACGTTTCATAAGTTCAACATACTGCTTATCAGATTTTTCGTTCTCTAAGTTTTCAATTTTTTTGTTCAGCTCCTCCAGTCGCTCTTTTGGTTTTTTGTTTTTTGGTAAAACTCTTTGAGCAGCCTCGTATTTTTCCTTGGCATTTTCAAACTTTAGCAAATTAACAAGATCGTCTCCTTCCGCAATTAATTTATCCATTTTTGCCAAAAGTTCTTTTTCTTTTAAAATGTCTTTGTAAGCGAATTCAGCATCCACTAATTTTTCAGTGAGCTCTTCATCATCTTTTAGTTCCAATGCCGCCTTCCAATCTTCTATTGCTTTTCCGTATTCTTTTTTAGCGAGGGATTGTTCCCCGGACTTTTTAAGTTGTTGAAACTTTTTTTCTTTATCCTTTTCGTCTCCCTCTAGTTTTTTGAAGTAGTCCTTTATTTCATCCTTCCTTTGATCTATGTATTTAAAGTCTTCCGAAAGCTGACCAGTATTAGGATCTATTCTAAATCTTTCGATAGGTGTGTTCTCAACCACCCCATAATTAACACCATCTTTTTTGATGAGTAGTTCAACTTTTATAGGAATTTTTATTTCCAAAGGAACATCTTCTTCATGGTAACCATCTTTGCTGTTTATTTCAATCGTATTGGTGGTTAATCTATTTTTAGAAATCACAATAGAATAGACATACCCATAGTAATCCATGTAAGAATCAAATTCACCGCTGGCATCGGTTGTCGCACTATACACTTCTTTACCGTTTCGTAGTATTTTGACTAAAGCACCAGAAATAGACTTTCCATTCTCATCTCTTATTTTTCCTGCAAAAATCATAGAGGGGTCATCTTGAGAAAAGGAAATTGTAACACCCACCAATAGACATAGAGTGAGGAGAATTCTCAAAGTCGGTTTGATATTTAAGGTGTTTTGGCTCATAGAGTGTAATCTTGTTTTTTGGCAGAGTGTTTTAGATTCAGCTTTGGAATGATAAAAATACAAATTTTACCGAGTTATTGAGGTTTTAGTCTCTTCGATTTAGAGCAAAAAAAACACCTCCTACTTCCGTAAGAGGTGTTTTAAATTTTATATTGTTTAAGGTTGTATTATTTCTGAATCAATAGTTTTTTCGTGATGTACATATTATCAGAAGAAACTCTAACTAGGTATAATCCTTTACTAAAGTTATTTACATCCATGATAATTTGCTCTTTAGCATTTTCGATTGATTTGGATGCTACAACCTGCCCAATTGAATTTAAGATTTCAAGAGTTAAGTTATTGCTATTCAATTTATCAAATATTTCGATTGTAACGAAGTTATTTGCTGGGTTAGGGAACAAGTTAACATTTAAGTCACTTGTCAGTTCATCTAATCCAGTACAATCATTAAACGTAATGTTCACTGTATCTCTTGCAGTACAGGCAGATGAGGCTTGTGTTACTGTAAGTACGTAATCTACGCTTCCTGAACCAACAGTTGCACCTGTTACATTAAGAATGTTTGTGGTACCTCCTGTTGACCAGTTGTAAGAGTCATAAGCATTTGAAGCAAAGATAGTAACACCTCCATCTAAACAAGAGATGACATCGTTTCCTAGGTTTAATGCTGGTGACACAGTTCTTGTTGTAATTATATGAGTTGTAATAGTATCACATCCTGTAGAAGACCCGCCGGAAACAGTATCGTTGAATGTTGTTGCAGAAAAATACCAGTTTCCAAGTACCTGAACACTATCACCAATACAGAAGTTGTAAGATGCTGTTCCTGTGGCTACAGGGTAGAATGACAATACAGTGTTTACTGTACTATCACAACCTTTAGAAGTTAAGAATACATTTGTGTACGTTCCAGCAGTGTTATAGAGTGATGGACCTACTCTGTATGAGGCACCAGGACATATTGTTACTATATCGGTTTGAGTTGTGGAATAATTAACCGTTAAGTTAATTGTTAATGCACTATCACAACCTAACGCATTTGGTATTGTATCAAAATAAGTTCCTGTTGTGGTAAATACTTTTCCGCTTGGAGATGTATAGGTGTCACAAACTGTAATGGTCATAGTTTTGTAAGTAATATAATTGACAGTTAAGTTGAATGTTATTATACTATCACATCCAATTACATTAGGAATGGTATCTAGGTAAGTACCTGAAGTATTCCATACTTTTCCTGAAGGACTCACAAGGCTATCACAAACTGTTGTTGTAATGGTGTCAAAAGACTTGTAATTGATTGTTAAGTCTAAGGTGAATATACTATCACAACTTCCATTGTTTACAGTGTCTCTATCCATTGTGGAAGCTGTATATGTTCTTCCCCTCCAAGTATATGTGTCACACGAAGTCACTACCGATGGTAATACAATTTCAGAAGTAGTTGTTATATTGAAAGTCATTAAACTATCACATCCTAGTGAGTTTGTAATCGTATCCAAATATGTTCCGGTGGTAGTCCACACTTTTCCACTTGGACTTGTGTAGTCTCCACAATAAGTGAAAGTAAATTCAGCGTTAGTCGTATCAATACTGATGTCGTAAGTTCTAAAGATACTGTCATAAACTACAGGTCCAGTTGCTACTAATGTATCATAAAATCTACCAGTAGAGCTAAAGAATTTTGTGCTAAATGCAGATTGTACAGAGTCACATGCATTTGCAACAATTGTATCATATGTTTGGTTCAATACAGTAATGAATGCAGTGTCTTTGTATGTTCCACACGGTGTTACGAAAGAGGCTTCATAAGCATAAGTTCCGTTTGCTGTGTATGATCCAACAACGATTTCTGGTGTCGTATCAACCAAGGTAGAGGTATTAAGTAAAGTCCATGTCAATCCAGTTACACTTGAAGGTGCTGGTGCAGTTATACCAGCATTAAGAACGTTCGGATCTTGCTTCGGAGTAGTAGAAAGAACCCAGTTAGAACCTGTATTGTTGTCAGGACTCGTTAATCTAATTCCCCAGGTACCTGACGAATGAGATAATGGAGAAGACCAATCGGATGCAGTTACACCAGCTGCTGCCGGGAATGTTCCATAATTATAATATCCCACAGCATCGATTATGTTTCCAGAAGCATCTCTTAATATCTTCCCAGAAGTTGTGCTGGAACCATTAGATCCAGTGTAGCTCCCATTCCCTAAATATATAAAATTAGAAGGGTCATTTGTTTGTGAGCCAATTTGGCTTGTAGCAATAATAGCTGTACCAATCGGACTTAGAACTGTTCCTGTAGGAAAAGTATATGAACTTTGTAGTCCAGTGGTTGTCCATTGTTCAAATGTAACACCGGCTAGGTCCGAATTAGGAACCCCTGTAATTTCAATGTAATCATCAGTGACTAACCAAGATGGCCTTCCACCAGCTGGCCTTCCATTTGTTGCTCCGGCATAATGGCAAATTTCTGTAATAAAGAATGCACCTCCTGGATAAAATGGTGATTGTGTTGATATTTTTACAGAGTCAGAATAACTGTAAATCGTATCGTAAGTGGGGTTTACTGCAATAATTGGTTTTACCTCTGATGCGTCTATTAAATTCAATGTATCATTGATATCTAGAATATTAAATAGAGCAAAATTAATGTAAGCATTTAGTGAATATTTCCCTGGAACAGACATGTCAACGTTAGTGTATGTTAAGTCTATCGTTTGGTTAACTGCAATGGTATCTGTGTTTAATACAATTGAATCTATTGTGTTAACGGGACCAGTAATATTTAAATAGATTGTAACTGGATTGATTGAAAAATCAACTGTTGATCCAAATAAGTTTCTAATAGAAACAAATGCGGTATCATTTGTTCCATAGCAATCATCTACCTGCGCTAATCCTCCATTAATCAACGTTAAATCACCTCCCGATGGAATAAATTCAACCGCTCCTAAATCAGGAGTAGAAGTTCGAGTATTTCCATCAATATCAGTAGTAACTGAAGCTAAAGGTGTTCCCAAATTATCAATTAGGTTTGAGTAAGGCGTGTATCCTGGTGAAATAATTATTGGGTTGGCATTTACGTTTCCTGTCATTCCAGTTGCAGTATTCCATGCTGCCAATGTAGCAATATTAGTACCGTAGTACCCCAAATTATTAGTTCCAGCAGTTGCAACATTTCTAAATAAGTTATTACTTCCAGAAAGGGTAGTAAAACTTGGCATGTAAATGGCATGTTTAGTTCCTGTACCATTTCCATAAATATTAAAGATGTTGTTGGTAATATTTACGTTTTCAATGTATGAGGTAGATGTACTTGAGGTTGTAATCCCTCTTCGGGTACCACTAGAACCATTGGTGTTTATATCGACTGTGTTGTGCCAAATGTTGATATTTTTATTCTTTCCGGTAGTAGAAGAATAGGAGTATAAATAGATTCCATAATACGAACCTGTTGTTGGATTATTGTAAATAGCATTATTGACAATCTCACTTTCGTTTCCTACTGTGTTTGGCGAATATCCTAAATAAATTGGGTAGCAGGAATAGCTTCCTGATCCCGCATCATGAATTTTATTATTCCATATTCTTACTTTGGTCGAATAGTAAGCGTGAACTCCATAGAAGGTTGAAATAGTAGATCTAGTTGGTCTCGAAATATCGTTATTCGAAATTATTAAATCATCTTGATAGTAATTATAAATGGAATAAGTGTATGCGTCTTGTATCGTGTTATTTGTAATTTTGTTTCCTGTTGTTGGTACAGTACTCGATACCCCATTTAATCTAATACCATAATATGCACCTATGATTGTGTTGCTATCTATCGTTATATTGTTCGCGTTGTTTCCATAGGATGATGGAGAAGATATTGAATTAGAAGCCGCTATACCACAAGATAATGAAGTCGTGTAACCTGTACCAACATTAATTGTGTTATTTTTTATTGTAATACTGTCACATCCATTTCTCATCATAATACCAAACATAGATGTATTTGGGGTTTCATTTATAAAGTTGAAATTTTCAACTGTAAAATGAGTAATTCCATCAAAGGTTAAAAATGATGTATTACCACCTCTATTAACAGTCACACCATTTCCATTCATCGTAACAGAGTTAGTAGAAGAAAGACCATTTATACCCGAAATATCAACTCCCATTACGTATGGTCCAGAACCAGCAGCGACATTCAAAACTGTAGGTCCTCCAATACCACAATCATATAAATCTTGAAACCAATCAGCCATTGTGATATAGTTTGTTATAGTAGCTGGTGCAGAGGGATCTAATGTGTAGGTTCCGCTCAAGGTAGATAAGCAACCTGTTCTTATATTTAAAGGTCCAAAATAGATACTCGTGTCTCCTGCACTACATATACCTCTAAAGTATACGTGATAATCTGTTTTAGGTGTAAGGCCTGTTAAAGTGGCTGTGTCATTCGTTGAAGTCATTGAAGTACCCGAACCTGGAGTGAACCCCACAGAGCCATATTCAAGAATCCAAGATACATCCGCTGAACCAGGAGTCCAGGTGATATCATAGGTTGTACCTGTTTGATTAAATGCAGATAAATTGTTTCCTACAGGACAAGTTGGAGGCGTATATTCATCGGCTCCAATATCAGGTGTAGTTAAATTTCTTGTGTCCCCATCAATATCTGTTGTGATTCCAGAAATAGCTACACCAGCATTATTCGCTAGCGTTCCCTGTACATGAAGATTCGTTGGACTTATGAAAAGTGGATCTCCATAAACACTACTGGTTTCAGCTGAGGAGGCCGTTTGATAAGCAGCAAGCGTTGCACGAGCAGAACCGTGATAAAAAGGTGTTGCGCTATTTGAAAAATAAAGGTTGTTATCTATTGTATTAATTGAGGCTCCAGCATTATTGAAATAAGCAGCATATTTTGAATTGTCCGTGTTAACGAATATGTTGTTTTGTATATTTAGTGGCCCATAAGAGGATGAACCGTAAATTAGGAGGGCAGCAGATTGATAACTGTAGGACGTACTTGTCGCTATTCCACTATTTCTAACATGAACTGTATTATTGAATACATTCGTGTATTTACAGTTGTACATTTGGATTCCGAACTTACCAACGTATAAACTTGTTGGAGTTCTGTCAGTAGTGGTAATCATGTTGTTCGCGATCAACGTTGGATTCAATGCACTTCCATCAGCGTAATATGGTCTTAAACCCATCTCAGTAGAAGTAGCATCCAAATCTATTTTGTTATTTGTAATTTGATTAGAATAACCTCTAAAATAGATTCCATACCCACCTGATGCTGCATTCCTCAATTGAGTAATTATGTTGTTATGAATGATTGCATTTTTTTGATAATATGCATATATCCCATAATAGTAAAAATCTGCAAAAGTATTGTTAGTAATTACCCAACCATCTTCATTTGCAGAAGAAGAAGAACTACCTCCGTATGCATATATAGAATAATATCCATTGGTAAGGGTGTTATTGTCAATAGTTATGAATTCTGATTTATTACTTGTTCCTGATTCATTGTATATGTTTGAAAAAGATGAAGAAGTTCCAACTTTGGTGGTAATCGAACAATTTTGAATTGTAATATTGTTATTATTACCGTCAAAGTAAATTACTCTTCCGTAACCGGTATTTATAATATTGAGATTTTTAAAAGTAGTATAACTCGCTCCAAGAAATCTAATTGTACCTGTCGAACTCGTAGATGAGCTATTATCAAGTGTGGCTCCGGAGGATCCACCATCAAAAGTGATGTTGTTAGAAGCAGAAACACCAGTTATTGAGCCAATTAAAACTTCTCCTGAATAGAAACCAGAGGCAATATTAAATGTAACCGCGCCAGAAACTCCAGAGGTGTTTAATGCGGATATAGCATCTCCGAAAGAGTTATAATTAGTTCCTGATGTTGGTGAACTTCCATCAATTGTATAGGTACCTGAAAGCTGAGATATTCCACTAAGGCTAAGTAAAATACTGAACAAGATAAAAACGTAATTTTTCTTCATTTTAAGTAAGTTTAATTTTATAGACGCTAAATATAGTTATTATTTAGTGTAATTTCCTAGAAAAGGAATAATTTTTCACAAATTACTTAAACAAAAGTTATTCGATTTCGTGGTAGTGGAATTTTCTCACTTTGAATCAAAAAAAGGAAGATAGAATAAATGCTTACTTTATATTTTTGTATTCTTTGATTCTTTCGTAAGCATCTTGAACTTTTTGGAATTTTTCTTTTGCTCCTTTTTGAAATTCTTCTCCGAGCTGTGATACTTTATCTGGGTGGTATTTTACAACCAATTTGCGGTAAGCTTTTTTTATTTCTGCTTCGCTCGCAGATTCGGGAATTTCGAGAACGTCATAGGAACGTTTTATGGAAATAGTTTGATTCATCCCACTATTTGTTTGCCTATGTTGTCGCCCATCGTAGCCTTGATAATTATACATTGCTAGTAGAGAGCGAAAAACTTGTTCGGTTAAGCCGAAGTGAGTGGAGATTTTTCTGAGAATGCTCATTTCACTTTGGCTGATTTCGCCATCTGCAACGGCAATTCCGATAAGATAATGAAGTAATTGAACACGCGAAGAGTGATTCACATTTTGTTTGATGATAGTAGAAACCTTGTGTGCAGAAATGTTCTTGTCTAAGTAGTACTTGAGTTGTCGAACATATTGCTGTGCTTTCTCTTCTCCAAATTGTCGGATAAAAAATTGTTTAACGAAGTTTAACTCGGATTTTTTGGTGACTCCATCCGCTTTCATCACAACCGAAGAAAGCATCATGAGGTACTTTCCTACCTCAAAATTTGGGTTTGAGCGAGAGGTGTTTTTTTCAGTATTGTCAAAAGCAGCGCCAATGAAATACCCAATCAATGCTCCAATAAAATTTTTGGTTGATAAATACCCAATTACAGCACCTATAAATCCTCCTAACTTCAATGAATCTTGTTTTAATTATGCGTAATAAGGTGAAATCATGGCATAAACCAATACACCGGTCACCGCGACATACATCCAGAGGGGAAAGGTGATACGAGTAAGTTTTTTATGTCCTTCATAATCTCCTAACCATCCTTTGAGATAGGAGAAACAGACGAATGGTGTTATGATAATAGACAAAATAATGTGAGAGATAAGTATAAAATAATAGATAAGTTTTGTGCTTCCTATGTTCAGGGCTTCGCTTTCTTCAAGGATTCCATTGTGATTTAGGTCACCATACACTGTGGAGTCTGAGGTGGCATGATAAGCCACGTACATCAGTAAAAAACTAACTGAGAGTAAAACAGCTGTATTTATGAGATTTTGATGTAGTTTTTTCTTTTTCTTTTTAATTGCAATGTAGGCAAGAACTAGAACAATGGCAGTAATCCCATTTATAGTAGCGTAAACTGAAGGCAGAAAGCTCAGGTCAATTCCTTCAATTTTGACACCAAAAAGAATGGCCACAGCTATGGGTAGTACAACAGATATAATGATTGCCAGGCGTTTTAGTTTTGCTTCATTTTTCATTGAGTAGTATTTTAATGTCTTTGTTTAATAGTTCAATCTCTTCCTTACTAGTTCCATCATATACTCCTCTTAAATGCAAATTTTTATCTATAAGAGCAAAAAGACTGGAATGTAAAAATCCTCCTGGGGCCAACACATCTTCTTGTGTTGATACCAAATAGCTTCTTAATCCTTGTGTATATAATTCGTTTTTATTCCCAGTTACAAATTTCCAGTTTTTTAAATCAGCATTTTTTCGTTCGGCATATCTTTTCAGTCTGTTTGGAGTGTCTGTTTCGGGATCTACGGTGTGTGAGAGAAATTGAATGAAAGATTCCGTTTCCCAAAGTTGTTGTAGCTCTCTCATGTTGGTGGACATAATAGGGCAAATGGTAGGACAAGTAGAAAAGAAGAAATCTACAATTGTTATTTTATTTTTTAAATATTCTTCTGTAATGATAACAGAATCTTGGGATAAAAAACTAAAGGGTTGTATTGTGTGCCGAATGGTATCTCCAGATTCAGAAATTTCATTGATACCTAAATAAGGCAGTCTTTCTGTCTTAGTTTCCGGATTTGTACAGGTATACAAAATAAGAGAAAGCAATAAGAGAAAGGAAGTGTATTTCATTTTGGGTCACATTGATAAACAAAAGTACATCAAATCTAATTGAGAAGAAAAATTATTTATTTCGATTGTCCTTTTTGAAATCTTCTTCTTTGTATTCGATGAATAATTTACGAATGTCTTTCCTCATGTTTTCAATTTGTTGAGTTTGTTCTCCCTGATACATTCCTCTTACTTTTCTGTTTCTGTCAATTAACAAAATCATTTGGTAATATGTTTTACCGCCAATCGTTGTGCTCGATTTAAAATCTGTGTTTTTAAGATTGGCATTCGGTAAATCAATGTCGTAAATTGGATTGTCTTCTCCGATTACCATTTTCCATTTCGAAAAATCATATCCCTTTTGTTCGCTAATAAATTGTTCAAGATTTGGAGTTTTTCCTGTTGTATCTATTAAGTGCGAGACAAATAGTAGGTCGTCAAATTCTGGTCGTTGATATAGTTTGTCGTACACCAAAAATTTCAGTTGTTTTTGAATGATAGGACAGTAGTAAGGACAAGAAGGAATCAGCGTGCTAACAACGAGAGTTTTTCCCTTTGTTGTTTTCTTATTAATTACGTTACTATCTATGTCATAAAACAAAAAATCTTTTATCTCTGTCCGTTTCGCGATTTCCTCTGTTTTTCCAAAATAAGGCAAATCTTTCGTATTGGGTTTGCCTTTGGACAAGGGATAAAGAAAGGCTAACGGTACTCCAAAAAGTATGATGAATAACCAGATTCTTCGTGATATGTTCATAGTTGGTAGGTTTTAGGTGTATTCCCCTACAGAAAATCCTTCTTGTATGATTAGGAAAATCATGTAAATGATGAAAAATACGTAAGGAATGATAATGTATCTTCTCAACGATTTTTTTTCGTGACCTAAATGCATGAATTCATAAACAATGTAAAATGCTTTTACAACCGTCATAACAATAAAGGACCATTTTACCACAGGCCAAAAGCTAGCGCTTCTGCTACTTAAGTAAATACCCATGATGATTTCGATAGTTGTTAAAACAGAAAGAAGTAAAGTAACTTGCCATATTTTTTTTCTAATGGCTTTTCCTTCCTCTTCTGAGTGATTTGATTGGGTTGCGTAGCTATCGTTTACAATTAGGTCGTCTCTATTTTCCATATCTGAAAAGTATCTGTGTTTTTAAAAAGAATGATGAATTATACTAGGTAGAAAAAGGTAAATACAAATACCCATACTAGGTCTACAAAGTGCCAGTAAAGTCCTACCTTTTCAACCATTTCATAGTGACCTCTTTCTTGATAAACTCCTTTTTTTACTTTTAGGAAAACGAGAAAGTTGATTAACACTCCAGTAAAGACATGGAATCCATGGAAACCAGTAACGAAGAAAAAGAAATTTGTGTATCTCACGTCATCAGGATTCATTCCATTGGCACTGTAAGGGTTGTTTGTGAGAGTAGCGTTATCTGCCCACGTAGATAGAATCCCATCTGGTCCCGCAATAAATGTTGACCACTCCCAAGCCTGAGAACCAAGAAATACAAGTCCTCCAACTACTGTCCATCCCAGCCATTTTTGAACTCCTTTTTGGTCCATTCTATGACCAGCTTCTACAGCTAGAACCATTGTAACAGAACTAACAATCAAGATGAAGGTCATTAAGGCTACGTATATCAAAGGAAGGTTTGCGTGTGTTCCAGGAAAATGAAAGAAAACTTCATCGGCAACAGGCCATGATTCAGCCGAAGCTTTTGCGAATCCTAACGCGATTAAAAAACCTCCAAACGTCAATGCATCGGAGATTAAAAAGAACCACATCATCATTTTACCATAGGTAGCATTGAAGGGGGATCTACCACCGCCCCAAGCCGTTGCGGTATCAACATTTTCTACATGTCCTGCCATAACTTTCTATAAATTTTTTACAAGTTTAATGAATTAAAAACAAAAATAATAATAAATACACCCACAATCCTGCAAAAAAGTGCCAAAAATATCCGCCTAGTTTTATTTTTAATTGATTGTCTACAGTCAATTCTTTTTGTCCGCTCAAAACAATCATGGAAATGAGGTAAATGAGGGTGACTAAGATATGTAATAGGTGAACAATAGTAATGGTGTAGAAATATGAACTACTAACGTTTCCAACCTCTTTTAATTTAGCTAAATAACTGGCCGAAAGAGGCATTTTTGATTTTACTACTGCTTCAAGCTCAATTTTATTTTTGTTTTTTTTGTTTTCTTGAACTCGAATAAATGTTTTTCCTACAAACATTTCTGGCTGGCTACTTTGTAGTTGGTCATATTCTACTTTGTCTATTTTAATAGCCTGTTCGCCCCAAAAATAGAGTCCATCTTCTTCTTGTATAAGTTCGATACCTTGAAATTGAATGGTAAAATCTTCTCCATAATTTCCTTGCATCATGTATTCGCCTGTTTCTGGGTTCATTATTCTGTCCGCCCAGGCATATCCTTTGGCACGCAATTGTGTCCAGGCAGATACTTGAGCACCCGTAAAGAGCAATCCTAGAATAAGGGTAAGAATAAGGAAAAGGGTTGTTTTTTTGTTGTTCATCTCTTTGGATGCACGCACAGCCAACACCATAGTAATACTACTTAGTAGAATAAAAACTGTGCTGATCCAAAGTGTATTTGGCATCGAGAAATTTACCCAAAAGTTATCTCCTTTGGATACAATGTACGCGCTTGTAAGTCCAGCAAAGAGCATCACGATAGAGAAGATTCCAAACCAAACTATATTTGTTTTAGCTTTTCTTCTTGCTTTCAGGTAGTACTGTTCAACTTGTTCTTGATTTTCCATAATTATGATTTTTTTAACTAGTTAAAATAGGTACACTTGTACCAAAAGGTCGAGGTAATAAAATAAAAATACCAGAGGTAAATATGAAAATGAGGCAAACATGAGTTTAAGGGCATCTTCATCTTCCAATGATTT
>Ga0255775_1002439_pt1 | contig 16170 bp, 14 predicted proteins | sample 011ome_26_FD_179973 | JGI IMG/M metagenome (GOLD analysis project Ga0255775, IMG submission 179973) | Coastal salt marsh microbial communities from the Groves Creek Marsh, Skidaway Island, Georgia - 011511BT metaG (version 2) | ecosystem: Environmental > Aquatic > Marine > Intertidal zone > Salt...
ACCATTATCCCATTTTTTCTTTATTTTCAATACCTTAAAAAAAGGTGGGAGAAGGGTGGGCGACCCTTACTTTAAGTTGTCTTACTGCCAATCCAACAACTGCATCGATGATTCCACCAATTTTTTACGCTCTACGTTCTTAGTATCGGCATGCACTTTACGGGACTCAGTTGAAGGTTTTCGCGCCCAAATTTTAGGCTTGCCAATCCTTAGAAATAAGCACGTTTTTAAAAAACTTTCTTAAAATTCATTTAATATATTATTATCACCTAATTAAAGTTCTCTCATTAATGGAGTATTTCAATGAGTGCAGGTACAGCTATATTGATAGTGTTTGGTGTCCTTTTCTTTATTGTGATTATCTCAATTATTTGGGCAATCGCGATCTACAATGGTTTGGTTGGCAAACGAGAATTGGTCAATGAAGGCTGGAGCTCAATCGATGTACAGCTAAAACGCCGATTTAATCTAATAAAGAATTTGGTCACTATTGTTAAACAATACATCTCACACGAAGCAGAAACTCTAGACAACCTGACAAATGCGCGCTCAGCAGCCTATACCGACGATGTTGGCGAACGGGCATCTGCAGAAGCGCAAATTGGTTCCGCACTGGTCGATATGTTATCCGTAACTGAAGCCTATCCAGATCTAAAAGCGGATGGGAACTTCAGAGATTTACAGCAAGAGCTCTCACAGCTTGAGGATGTAATCCAAAGATCCCGTAGGTATTACAATGGTACTGTACGAGATTATAATACTTTGGTTGGATCTTTTCCGCATTTGATAATTGCAAATATGTACCTCTTTCGAGAAGCGGCCTTTTTCGAGATAGAGAATGAAAATGAACGAAAGCTTCCAGAAATAGATTTTGGGAAGAAGGTATGAAGAAACTTTTCGCACTCCTTATTTTTCTGTTTTCATTCTCCTCAATAATTCACGCCGAAGAATATATTGATACATATCATGTTGACATCACAATCTTAGATAATGGAAATATTGCGGTTACAGAAAACATAAAGGTCTGGGCAGAAGGAAAAGACATAAAACGCGGGATATACAGATGGCTTCCTCTGAAGAATGTCGAAAAATATCAACTACCAATGCCGTATGGCATTACCAAGGTTACTCGTAATGGTCAGACAGAAAAAAATTGGAAAAACAACAATAAAGGTACGCGATCGAGCGGAATATTATTTTGGTGATCCCAACAAATTTATTGAGCCAAATACTTTTCATGAATACGCGATTTCGTATGAAGTTGATCGGGCAGTTCTGCAATTTGCAGAAAGCGATCAGTTTTACTGGAACATAATACCATTTAATTGGCGCTTTCCGATTAAGAACCTTTCGGCAACCGTTAAATTTCCAATATCAGCAGCTTATCTTGGCGTAGAAATCTTTAGTGGTGGTTTTGGGAGTAAATCCAACAGTTTGAATGTTACGCACTTTGCAACACAGGACAGTATTACTTTTCAAGGCAGCGGCTTCAATATCCGACAGGGTTTCACGGCTCGAGTTAAATTCGAGCCGGACCTAATACCATCATACCAAAGAAGAACAACTCTTGAGCGCAATATGGCGCGACTACACCGTTGGATAGAGTCCGGCGAAGGTGACAAAAATTTATGGCTTGTGCGATCTCTTATTTGGCTAGTTCTGAACATTGCGTTAACTTATTCGATAACTCACACAGCGTACTTTCTGAGGAGGAATCAGAAAGGCATGCCAACAATATTTCCTCAATTCTATCCTCCACAAAATATATCACCACTTGCAGCAAGGTTTATACTTAGACAAGGCAATGTTGATGGCACGCGTATGGTAACTATCGCTCTAGTCAGCCTAATTTCAAAAGGACTATTGAAAATTTCTAAAGAAAAAATTGAACGCCTTGGTAAAGATGCTCATGCAGCGTCAAAGGGGGAAGCCTTTTTATTAAACGAAATGCATTTGACGAAGGCGGGTGATGTTTTCGAAATTAAGCAAGAAGATGAAGAGTGGTCCAAAAACATAAGAAGAATAAAACATGAATTGGTAGGTTTCGCAGAGAAAGAGTTTCGAGAAAATGTAGGTCGCGCAAGATTGGCACAAGTCGCGTTTTACCTTTTGGTGATTGCATCGGGCATAGGCGGTATAGTTACATTTGCTTGGGGAAGTATTTTTGGTATTGGATCTATCGTCTTATTAATTGTAAATTTTTCTAGTATTTCTGACCTTAAAAATTACACTCAGTCTGGCCGCAAAAATATGAGCTTACTTCTTGGTTTAAAAATGTATATCAAAGCGGCCGAAATACAGAGCCTCTCAGACGAACCTGAGCCTACTGCAAGGAATTTTTCCGATATTTATCCATATGCCTTTGCGATGGGATTAAACGCTGTTTGGGCAAATAAATTTGCTGGCCAGCTTGCGAATTGGCAAACTTCAAAAACTACCGAACTTTCTTGGTATGTTGGCGGCGAAACCAACGATCTAGGAAATAATTTTGAAGGTCATCTTTCTTCATTTGAAAACAGTTTCAGTGCCGCAGCAAAATACAGTCCTCCATCTGAAAGCTCTAGCGGCGGTGGCGGCGGCGGCGGTGGTGGCGGTGGTGGCGGCGGCTGGTAAGTGATACTTAACTACTCTATTACCCTATAAAACCGCAAAAATTGCTTTGTAAGTTGGGGGAAGGATTTTTAAGTATTTGGAATTATTTGGTATTTTTTAAAAAGTTGGGGGATCTAGGCTATTGTTTTCGTTGACAATTTTATCCCCAGAGTCGCCCACCATTCAGTCTTCCTAAAACCTCCAACGACATGCCTCTGAGGAAGAGTGTCTATATTTCGGTGAGTTATGGGGAAGAAAGGCACCAGAGACCTCACAAATCGCCTCTGATCTCACCACTTTCGGGGTTGTTTTCGGGAAAGTCTCAGCGGGGCATTTTAGCGTGAGGTCTTGAGCTGTTCAAAACGACCTCAAGATTGCGCAAATCCAAGGATACGTTGCTGCTCGGCCCAATCCAATGGCAGCTCGGGAAGCGCGCGTAGTGTTTTCGCCGTGAGATGCGGTGGCTGACGACCTTCCAGAATCGCCGTTGAAATGTCTGACGCCAGCCAGGCCAGAGGAAGAATACGACTGACCGATCCGCTACGCAGACCTTCCCGTTCAGTTATCTGCTGGATTGAAGACGCTCTCCCTTCAGGGAGTTCGCTTGCCCACCGTCTCGCGTCTGCAACCAATGCAATAAGGTCTGGGTCCAGTTGCGGGGCATTGTCGGCTGCAATGATGATCGGCTTGGCGCAGCCGTTCTGACGCTTTTGGAACGGAATCTCGAAGGTTGCAGGTATTGGTGTGTGAGCCGCTTCAGGTTCTGTGATAGCCGCGAGGTTCAGCGAGACAACCAACCGATCTTTGTGGGTGGCGATACGATCAATGATGCTGGTGGCGGTTCCGATTTGATCTTCCCACACCATGAGAATGAAATTGCCCAGGGGTATGTGCCGGCTTGTGCAATAGATACGCCAACTACTGGATGCATAACGGCATGCTGAATATCGGTAAAGCCAAGATGTCTAAGAGCTTCGGCGAGACCCGCACTGCACACGAACTGCTGGAACATTTCCCTAGTGAAGTGATCCGCTGGGGCATCCTGACGGGCCACTAGCGCGCTTTACTTGAGTGGCAACCTGCTCTTCTCGACCAATCCAGGCGGTCGCTCGATAGGATCTACGGCGCTCTGTGGCGCACGATGGAGATCGAGGTGGATGCCGCTTTAATACATCCGTCAGAGTCTTTTATTGAGGCGATGCTCGACGATTTGAACACACCGCGCGCTCTTTCAGAACTATTCGCCCTTGCAGGTGCGCTAGAGACGGCGAAGCCCCTCAACAAAGCGCGGCTCAAGGGCCAATTGCTGTCCAGCGGACAATTGCTGGGTCTCCTAAAAGAGGACCCCAACCAATGGTTCCAACGCGATGTAACTGATGAATTTCGCACCGAAGTCGAAGATCTGCTAAAGCGACGCGCAAAGGCCAGGGCCGAGAAGAACTGGAGTGACGCCGACTAATTTCGCGATGCGCTATCCGACCGCAACGTCGAGGTTATGGACGGTAAGTCTGGCGTCTGGTGGCGGTTGGGAAATAGAAATTCGTAAGTTGTTCTTTTGATACTTACCAACCAGTTCCAACACATCTTCAAGCAACTTTTCGACGAATGGGTCAGGCATAGATTCCGTATGTCTCAGTCACTTCTTATGCTCAGGATCTTTTGCCTGAAAGCACCTTTATCAGAGCATACAAAAATTGGTGCTGCTGAGAAATGGGGTTAAACATATTCCTGCGCGCCGCTGTCTACAATCACTCATCGCGGTTCCCAACTGCACCAAGGCCCGCCAACTTGCCAAACACCGCGCCAGAGGTTAACCCTGATCCTCCGGGGTAGCCTCCTTGAAACACACCGCCAACCATTTCTCCGCAGGCAAATAGACCAGGTATTGCGTTACCAGATTGATCCAATACTGCGGCCCTTTCAGAGATTTTCACACCTCCGTAAGTGAATGTGATCCCCCCAGTGACTGGATAGGCCCGATAAGGTGGTGAATCGATGGCTTGTGCCCAATTAGATTTATACAACCCTGCAGAAATTGACGACTTACCATCTTTAATCGTTGGATCAAAATCAATTGCCTCTTTTATGTTGCTATTAAATTCTTGTAGCGTGGCTTCTGCTGCGACTGCATCTAATCCATTGCATTTACCTAAAAGCTCCGAGATATTATCAGCTTCTTCGTATCTGGCATCGTAAAACTGATATTCTTCATACAGTAGATCAAAGACTTTGCTGTCAAAAATTTGCCACGCTTTTTGACCTGGTTGCTGCAAAACGGCTTGGCCAAACTGCGCATAGGTGTAGTTTCTGAAATCGATACCCTCATCGACAAATCGCGCCCCATTTTCATTTAGCATCACACCCAGAAAGTAACTAATTTTGCGATAATTCTTCCGTTCGCCATGCGGAATGTTGAGGTTGCCAAAATCTTTCATAAAATAATCCATCGGCGTAGCATGGCATCCGCTAAACCGCCCATAGCGCTGCGCCCCCAGCGCCCATGCCGCCAAAAGCCCATCACCTGTATTATGCGGCGTGCCACGCACTTTTGCACCGCGCCATTCCGCGCCCAGCAAATTTGCCCGTAAATCTGGATTACTTTCAAAGCCGCCACAGGCCAAGATTACTGCATTGGCGTCGATTTCTTCGCCTGAGGTTAACGTTACTCCAATAACGGCTCCATCGTCTCGAGTTTTGAGTGATTGAAACGCGCAGTTATAGCGGATGACGCCTCCCAATTTTTCATAGGCGGTTAATTCCATGTCAAAAAGGCCAACCCCTTCATTTTCTGCGGCAAGTGTAAGCCCGCCCCAAAAAATAATTTTCCCATTTTTTTCAAAGCTTTGCCGAGACCATATTGGATTAAAAGTCACGCCATGGCCGGCAAGCCAAAGCAAAGTTTCATAGCTTTTTGAAACAAGAACCTGTTGTTCTTGGCTTAGCGGTGCACCATCATTGAAGCTGGAAAGGTCAGCAGCAAATTTTTCTTGCGTATAACTTCCAAAATCTGCGCGCGCTATGCGCGGATCATCTAGCCTTGCCAAAAGGGGATGTAGATCCTCGCTGGTCTCATAAGAAAATCGCATAGCGCCGGCTGTATATTTTGTATTCCCACCGGCCATGTCGCGATCCGCTTTTTCGATCATTAACACATCTGCGCCCAGTTCGCAGGCTGCAATTCCTGCACAAAGGGCTGCATTTCCAGATCCAATGATAACGACATCCCAACGCTTGCCCATAACTCATTCCTTGTATAATTGCATCCAAGCGTATACAATATGCGTATTGAAATTCAAGAGTGCCCATGTCGACTCCCACCCCAATCTATCAAAAATTATTGGCAGCCATAGAAAACGGTGACCTGCGCCCAGGCGACCGGCTTTTGGAAACGGATCTAGCGCAACGCTTTGGCGTTAGCCGGACACCCATACGAGAGGCGATCCGTCGATTGGAAACCGATGGGCTTGTGGCGCATAAACCGCGGGTCGGAGCGATGATACGTGTCTTAGCCCAGCAAGAAATTGTTGAACTTTATGAAATGCGGATTGTTTTGGAAGCAACCGCCGCGCAAATGGCAGCCAAGCATGCCTCAAAAGCGGAAATCCATACCCTTAAAACTTTGAATGCGCAGATGATGCAGGTGGCAAGGGATCCCTATAAAGTGGCCATGCTTAATCGTAAATTTCATGGCTGTATCCTCAGCGCGGCGCGCAACCGTTTTCTAGCGCAAAGCCATAATTCGTTATCGCATGCGCTGGTTCTGTTGGGAAAAACAACTTTGGAAAGCTCTGAGCGCGTCAAAGACGTGGTTTCGCAGCATGATGCCATTGTCGAGGCCCTAAAATCGGGTCAGCCGGAAACAGCTGCTAAACTAATGCGCACACATATGGAGGCATCACTTGAACATCGCTTGAAGGCGTTACAACTCGATGGGTAAACATTTGGCAACCCATGGCATCGGCCTTATTGGCGCATTGATTTTTATATGGTTGGATTTCCCCTTGCCTTGGCTGTTTGGACCCTTGTGCAGCTGTTTGATAGCCGCAGTTTTTGGCGCACAATTAACAACGGTGAAAATTATAAACGATGGGATGCGCACGATTTTAGGCGTGGCTGCTGGTGCAACTGTAACAATAGGCTTTGTGATAAGTCTACCGGGGCTGTGGGATACATTAATCTTTATCCCGATAATCGTTTTTGTCAGCGGCGTGGTTGGGGTCTGGTATTTTAAAAACCTCTGTGGCTATGATTTTCCCACTGCATATTATGCCTCAATGCCAGGCGGCTTGCAGGATATGTTGGTTTTCGGTGAGGAAGCTGGGGGCAACGTCCGGGCTATGTCTTTAATTCATGCCACGCGCGTCTTGGTTATCGTGGTCTTATTGCCTATTCTCTTAACCTCTGTTTGGCAGGTGACGCTTGATCAAGCGCCGGGCAAGCCCGTGCATAGCTTTGCATTGGATCAACTGCTTATCCTTGGGTTTTGCGCCATAGCGGGATGGAAAATCGCCGCCTATTTCAATATGTTTGGGGCCACAATTCTTGGTCCGCTGCTTTTGACCGCTTTTGCCAGTATGACAGAAGTTTTACAGACCCGTCCGCCGGCCGAAGCTATTTGGGCGGCGCAATATTTCATCGCGCTTGGAATTGGCGTTAAATATGTTGGGATTTCTATAGAGGAAATCCGCAAGGATATCCTGGCCGGTTTGGGGTTTTGCGTATTCTTACTGCTGCTCACCCTGGTGATTGTAAGTTTCATTGTACTTTATGACCGTGCTCCAGCGATTGAGGCAGTTCTGTCGCTTATGCCAGGTGGGCAGGCCGAACTTGTCGTCATGGCGCTGATTGTCGGTGCCGATATGGGATTTGTTGTAGCGCATCACCTGTTTCGTATATTCATTGTTATATTAGGGGCCCCGATCCTTGCTAAGATTATGCGCGCCAAATCTGGGCATTGATCATATTGATCGGCGCGCCCGCTTGAAAGGCAATCACCTGATCAAAAATATCTGAAAATTGCAGTTCAAATTCATCTTCGGTGACAAATCCGATATGAGGTGTACAGATAAGATTTGGATGCGTGGCCAGGGGATCAGCGGGCCAGGTGATCGGTTCTTGATCAAATACATCTATGGCCGCACGCCCCGGTCTTCCGGCATTTAACGCCTCCAAAAGAGCGCCTGGTTCGATAAGCGCCGCACGGGATGTATTTACGAAAAGCGCATCGGGGCGCATTGATGCAAAATCCGTTGCGGTAATCAATCCACGCGTTTCTGGTTTTAGACGCACATGTACAGAAATCACATCGGCACTTGCAAAAAACTCTGAACGCGTGGGCGCCACTTTTTGGCCGTTCAACTTGGCGCGTTTGCGCCCTGTCTCAGAGCCCCACCATACCACGTCCATCCCAAAAGCCTCCGCGTAACCGGCGACTGTTTTACCAATGCGTCCATACCCATAAAGGCCCAAACGACGACCATGCAAAGTTTTCCCGACTCCCATCTGCCAATGACCCGCTTGTAGGCTAGCCATCTGCTGAGGAATTTGCCGCATACTGGCCATGATCAGCGCCCATGTATGTTCTGCTGCAGCAAAAGAGGGCGTACCAGAATGCATATTAGAACACAGCAATACACCGTTTCGCGAACAAGCCTCGACATCCACATGCGGATAAACACTGCGCTGCGAGATTAATTTTAAGTTTGGTAATTGATCCAGCAATTCGGCTGTAATCGCCGTACGCTCTCGAAAAAGAACCAACGCATCAAATGGCCGAAGGCGCTTCGCCAATTTTGAGATATCCGTTTCGTGATCGGTAAAGACCGTCACCTCTATCCCATTCAGTTTTGAAAAACAGGTCAAGCCACGCAGTGTGTTGAACCAATCGTCTAAGATTGCCAGTTTCATCGACCCGTATGTCCATCCCAAATCTCAGCTGGCACATAAACCTGTCCGTCTGCAAGTTTTCGACAGGTACGGATCAACCCCGCCGATTTATGTTCAAATGCACCATCCTTCAGATGGTAATCAACCAACACCTCCATGGAGCCCATCGGATGTTCTAAAGTTATTTTTGCAGGTATTTCCATAGGCCTTTCCAGCAACCCATCCGCCACGGTTCCCGGGGTTAACGCACAAGAGGCCAAACATTGACTGCCTGTTACAGCCATTGTGGGGTGCGTTTTCCAAGGCATGAAATAACGCGTTGTTAAACTTCCACCCAGCTTAGCTGGTGCTATTAGACCAAATTTCGGCGTCACAGATCTGCGCACATCGCCCATGCCCATGGCGGCGCCCGCTTTAATGCGCAGCGCCTCCATACGTTGAAAAAACAGTATATTTTTATCGAGTTCATCTCGTGTTTCATACCCGCTCAAGCCAAAATCAGCTGCGCGCGCAATCACCATAGGCATCGCCACATCCATGCAAGTGACCGGGATGCCGTCAATTTCATCGGTTAAATTGCCAGTTGGCAAAAAGGCCCCTGTTGAAGAACCCGCTACTTTCATAAAATTCAGCTCAACCGGCGCGGCCGTTCCGGGCACTCCGTCAATTGCCGCCTGGCCGGCATAGCTTACCTGCCCCCTTGGCGTTTGTACTTTAGCGATGATTTCAGCGCCTGTATTCACTGCATGTATAGCGACCGAGGTTTCCCCCTCCGAGGAGGGGTGTAAACCCATTTCAATCGCTGCCGAGGCCACGCCTGAGAGAATATTACCGCAGGTTGGTTTAAAATCGACCGAACCATCTTCCACGCTGACCTGTGCGAAAAAATAGTCAATATCTGCCCCGGGTAGATTTGATCTGGAAAGCATTGCCACCTTGGTCGTGACGGCATTGCCCCCGCCGATCCCATCTATGTTCAGGGCATGACCAGAGCCAAGAGCTGAAATTAGTACGTTGGCCAATTGATCCAAATTTTGCGGTAGGTCTGCTCGATTGAAATAAGGGCCGCGTGAAGTGCCGCCGCGCATAAAGATAAAAGGGATTGGCGTCTGGCTCATCGCTTTTCTTTCCTAATTAGGTTGGCCAAATGTACCGCAAATTCCTGCGTGCCCAACCGGCCACCCAAATCACGGGTCCGGCTGGTTGGATCACAAAGCACCGATTGTAGGCACTCTGTCAATAAGGCGGCGGGATCTATTGCCCCAAGATGCAGGAGAAGCATTGCGGTTGAACGAATGAGCGAGGTTGGGTTTGCCTGATTTAACCCTGCAATATCCGGAGCTGATCCATGCTGCGCTTGCGCCACTGCGTGCTCCGTCCCAAGGTTTAAAGACCCGGCTAGACCTAAGCCTCCAGAAAGCGCTGAGGCAAGATCTGATAAGATATCGCCAAACATATTGGTGGTCACGATAACATCAAAGCGGCCCGGATCTCGTACCAACAGGGCAGCCGCTGCATCAACCAGTATTTCATCATATATCACATCCGGATAATGCGCCGCCATTTTACGCACTTCTTTTAGAAAAAGCCCATCAGTCAAACGCATTACATTGGCTTTATGGACAGCCGTGACATGTTTGGCCGGCCGCTGCATTGCACCCTCAAAAGCTGCGCGTGCAATACGTTTTGAACCTTGCGCCGTAATCTTGCGCATGGCCAAGGCCACGCCCTCTACCGCAATGAATTCTGATCCGCCCGAGACCATGTTACGATCCGCATAAAAACCTTCCAGATTTTCACGATATATGACCAGATCGATAGGTTTTGAGATTGGGTTTGGTAACGCCTCTAACGACAACGCCGGACGAATATTTGCAAATAGTTCTAATTCGCGCCGCAACACTCCAGAGGGGTTTAGCCCCCCTTCGGAAACAGGTGGATAAACATTATGGGACACCGGACCGAGCAGCACGCCATCAACTTCTTTTGCGGCTGTAATCACTGTATCGGGAATAGTGCTGCCGCATGCTTTTAGGGCAGAAAGCCCGATCTCCATATCTTCCCAAGCGATCTGCAGGCCGCATGATTGTGTCAAAGCAGTCAAAACTGTCTTTGTGGCTTGCACGATCTCGGGGCCGATACCATCGCCGCTAAGCGATAAAAGCTTTAATGTGCTTGCTGCCATCCCTATGGCGCCACTATCATGTAAAGGGCCATGGTAGGTCAAAATAAGTTTGTAATAGACCTGGTGGAAAATCTCTGTTGAGCAACCATGCCATAAATAACATGAAACTAATGCCCAAGATTGAATATACCCAAGTCATTGGCCAACCCAATTGTGCTCGGTACCTCATAAAACTAGCCAAGAAAACAGCCAGCGCGATTATGAAACCGGTCAGCGCGGTCAAGATCAACAAAAAGGCAAACCAAGCTAATGTAGGCCAGAGACGATATTGTGCGGCTTGCTCTTCGCCGCTGTTTTCACGATCCGCGAACAATCCATGCGTTTCAGGTACGAGCATCATTTGTATTAGTAACACTAATGCACCTATAAGAGAAATGGAGGCCACAAAAACTGGAAATACACGATCGGTGGCCGCATAATCAGGAATGCTAAGGGCATCCCAAAGCGCGTATGAGATAAACCCGATTACACAGATTAAAAAGACTAAAGGGGCGCGTTTTGTTCCTGAAGGAACCTCGCCTTCGGATAAAATATTTTTTGCCTGACGTAATCCGATCACAACTGATAAAAGCGTGATTATAATTAAAACAATAACGATGGGAGACAAAATATAATTCATGCCGGCCTCCCAACTTTGCCGGAAACGGATACCAGCGATTTGGTTTGCATTATTGGAGTAGTTTTCAACTGCATTAGCCAAAACAAAACCGATCAAAAAAGCTGGGCGAGACCAGTCAAATCGGCGCATCATTATCCCCAAGAAGCCGATCACAAAAAGTGCCACAAGATCCATCAGGTTCTGCCCGCTTTGAAAGGCTGCAAAAGAAATTATCATAAAGATAAAAGGGGCCAGCAATGCAAAGCGGATATTGGTTAATTTCGCGATTCCGCCAGACAGCGCAATGCAAAAGAGCGTGCCCACCACATTGGCCAAGGCTAAGAGCCAAACGATCGAATAGGTGAAATCAAGATTGTTTTCTAGCAAGCTGGGACCAACATCAATGCCATTTCCCAAAAGCGCCAGCGCTCCAATAAAAACTGCCATTGAGCCTGAACCCGGAATCCCAAAAAGTAAAGTGGGCACGAGCCCACCTCCCTCTTTGGCATTATTCGAACTTTCAGGCCCGATCACGCCGCGCACATCGCCTTTGCCAAATTCGGACTTTTCTTTGCTAGTTTGAATCGTATGTCCGTACGCGATCCAATCCACCACCGAGCCGCCAAGCCCGGGGATAACACCAACGATGACGCCAATGATTGAGCATCTTGCCGATAACCATTTGCTGCACCACCAATCTTTGATGCCTAAAAGCCATCCTCCGCCAAGTGCTTGTCGGTTAGAAATAGCTTTATCTTGCCTTAAAAGAGCGATAATTTCAGGGACGGCAAAAACGCCCAAACCCACGATCACCAACTTAAGACCATCCGTTAGATACGGATAGTCATAACTGGACATGCGCAGTGCACCATTAAATGGGCCCTCGCCAATTGATCCTATCAGCAAGCCGAGACCCGCCGCCACGACCCCCTTAATTGCTATGCGCCCCGCCAGAATTCCAACCATAGACAGACCAAAAATTGAAACCATTAGCAGCTCAGGCGATTTAAACAGAAGCACAACCGGCCGTGCTACAAGAATAAAAATGGTCAAAAAAGCAGCCCCGACCAAGCCTCCAAAAAGGGAAGACGCAAACGCCGCTGAAAGCGCGCGGGCCGCTTGCCCGCGTTTGGCCATTGGAAATCCATCAAGGACAGTGGCCTGTGAGGCTGAAGAGCCAGGAATTCCCATCAGTATAGAGGCAAACGTATCAGATGTCGGCACCACAGCGATCATTCCGATCATCAGTGCAAGACCAAGAGTGGGATCCATCCCAAACATGAAGGGCAGTAGCAGCGACAAGCCGGCAATCCCGCCAAGGCCAGGAAACACCCCAATGGCCAAGCCCATGCAGACACCTAAAACCAGATACCCGATAACAATCGGTTGTAAAATTTGTGCCCAAGCTGACCCAAGAGCGGGCAGCGCATCTATAAAAATGTCCATAAAGGCTCCGTCTCACTGTTTTGAAAAACGCCCCCTCGCTGTGAGGGGACGTATCTAAAACAATCAGTTTATTTTAACTCAACGCCGAATTGATCTTTCAACCAATCAACAACAAAGCCTTTAGCTTCAGCATTCACGGTTATTGCATTGCCCAAAGCCGCTTTGGCGTCAGCACCTGTGTACATTGGATATTTACCCAGACGCTTTGCTGAGATTTCAGAAAAATCTGGACGCGCTTTGATTTTTGCGAAGGCATTTGCAAAAGTATCAACAATCTCTTGGTCCGTACCCGCGGGTAGGAATGCGATCTTTTGTGATGGAAATCCTGCAACAAAGAAAGCCTTCCAAGCATCCCATTTGGGGCCAGATGTTTCGCACCCATCGGTTGCATCACAAACTTCTTTGAACGTAGGCATGTCGGGGAATGTTGGATCGCGCACGATATCCCCATTTGCGCTTAATGATCCCCAAGTCATCATCGGAACCGCTTTGCCCGCCTCGACCAATGCAGCGGATCCCTTTAAATAGCCGGATGATGTTTGATAATCGATTGTTGCCTCGCCTGACTCGAACATTTTGCGCCCATCGCCGCGTCCTTTAATGCCAAGCACATGTTCAACCTTCATGCCCAACATTTCCCATGCCAAGGCAGGGATCAGGTCAAGGCGGGTTGCACCTTGGTTGCCATAGATAAACGTGGTGTCTTTAAGATTATTTGCTGTGCCATCAAATTTTGCCCCGTCTTCGGCGTTCAAATAGGCCACACCGCCGGTGCCTGAAGCCATTACGGGATTCCAGTCATTATATTCATAGCGAACACGCGGATCCCCCAGCAAATATGGAAATTGAGTTGAGCCCGAAGAGCCAAACATCACAGTGCCGTCGCCATTTGTTTGCTCTTGAAACCAGTTGGCACCTTTCGTAGAGCCCGCGCCGGGCATAAATTTAACCACAACAGAGGGGTTGCCAGGCAGTGCTTCGGACAAAAGCGGGGCAAAGAAATTTGCCCATTTGGCCGAGCCCCCTGTTTCTGAGAACGGGATTGTCCATTCGATGGTTTTTCCAGACATATCCACATCAGCCTGTGCAGGCAGTGCGAAAGCCGCGGCTGCGGCCGTTGCCATAACGGCGCGGCGGGTAAAGTTTGATAGTTTCATAGTTCCTCCCAATAACGCTCATATTGCGCAAATTTATGAAATCAGGGCAAGCTTTTCGCCCTTGATTCTCGCACCATGCTTGGTCAACCTTGCACGAAACTATCATGGGGCAGATTAATGCGCATTGCCATCGTTGAAGATAATCTTGCTCTTGCTCAGGGGATCGCGCATCACTTGCGCGACCAGGGGCATTCAGTCAATTTGCTGCATGATGGTCAAACAGCTCTGGAGTTTTTGCAACAAGAAAGCGCGGATATCGCCGTGATGGATGTGAATCTGCCACGCCTCGATGGGTTTAGCATTCTTAAAGCGCTACGCAAGTCGTCCAATCAACTTCCGGTTTTACTTTTGACAGCGCGAGGTGACTTGCATGATCGTGTTACCGGACTTGATGCGGGAGCCGATGATTATTTGGTGAAACCCTTTGATATGGAAGAGTTAGATGCGCGCCTGCGCGCGCTTATTCGACGCAAACCGTTGGTTGATCAAAAAAGCATTTGTTTCGGAGCGCTGTCTTTTGATCGTGCCGGTCGCAAACTGTTTGCACAGGGTCAAGAACTGCCCCTGCCGCGCCGAGAGTTGGCCGTTTTTGAATGCCTGTTCGAACGGCAAAATCAAATCGTTTCAAAAACTCAAATCGCTGACCATATTTATGGCATCGGAGCAGATATCGAAGAGCGCGTGGTTGAGATCTATGTGTCCCGTTTGCGTAAAAAGTTGGCGGCTTTTCAAGTTCGGATTAAAGTGGCGCGCGGCCTTGGCTATATGATTCAAGTTGAAAAATGAGTATCTTATCTACCTCACTTCGGCTGCGTCTGTTAATTTTAATTCTGCTGCCGCTTTTAATTGTTGCTTTTGCTGCGATCTATTGGCGATTTGTCGAAGCGCGAAAAACCGCAGAAGATATTTTCGACCGTCAGCTGGTTATGCTGTGCTTGGCCGTCGCGCGCGATGTCGCTTATTCGGGTGGCGACTCGCTTTCCGTGACCACGCAAAACCTTTTCGAAGATGCTGCAGCCGGGTCAATATATTATCATGTTTACGGGCCAGATGGCAGTTTTGTTACCGGTTATTCTTCCCCGCCAGTACGTGATAGAACAACAAGTTTAGAACGTAATATTCCATTCTTGTTCAATGCCCGACATCTGGGTCGAGATGTGCGGGCGGTAAGCCTCGCCGAGCCGGTCGTGATCGGAGGTATTTCGGGTGTTTCAGTGGTTACAGTCTGGCAAGACCTTGAGCCAAGGTTCAAATTTGCCCGTAATCTGGCGCTACAAGCTGCGTTTATCACCGCATTGCTGGTGTTAACGGCTGCCAGTGTGGTCATTTTTGGTGTGCGTTTAGGATTGCGTCCATTGGGCCAGCTAGAGGCCGCTATCCAAAGGCGTAGCCCATCAGATATCCGCCCCATTGAGAGACAAGTTCCTATAGAGGCACACGGAATTGTGAGCCGATTGAACGCTCTTTTTTCACAATTAACCGAAGCCCAAGTGGCGCGTGATCGCCTGATCTCAAATGCTGCCCACCAATTGCGCAATCCGGTGGCGGCCATTCATGCGATGGCCCAGGCTACGCTTGCTGCGAAAACTTTTTCCGCTAGCACGGATCGAGCAGCGCAATTGGTCGCTGAAACTCGGAGGACGGTGCGATTGACCAATCAAATGTTGTCGCTAGAGCGGTTGCGTGGCGTTCAACCCGCTTTGGGGTTGAACGAGGTCAATGCCGCAGTAACCGAGCTCACAACGCGCCTTGCGCCAAAAGTGCTGGCTCGGGATATAGAATTTACGGTGAATACTGCCACTCAAGCTGCAAAAGCTAGGTTTGATCCAACTTTGTTGAATGAAGCGATCACAAATTTAATTGAAAATGCGCTGCAACATGGTGGAAACACGCTGTCTGAAATAATTGTTACTGTCAGCGCCAATTCCGATGCTGTTACTATACAAGTCGAAAATGACGGCCTTAAGATTGAGGATAGCGAAATTCAATCTTGTTTTGATCGGTTTTCGCAAATCGGAGAGAATTCAGGATCTGGCTTGGGATTAGCGATTGTCTATGAAATTGCTAAAATCCATCAAGGCGAAGTCATGGTCACTACGAAACCTCGGATGCGCTTCACATTTTCAATTCCAACTAAAGTTTCCCAAGACTTTTGATGCTTGAGCCGATTTGTCTGACAGCACCGCCACCACCCCGTTATGGCTGTTTACAGCATAGAATTAAGGCGCTTTGTGCATTCTGATTAAGCGACTACCACCCACGCTTACGTACACACCTATAGGTGTAAAATAAAAGATTTTCTTTGG